>ULPV01042420.1_pt1 | contig 36236 bp, 42 predicted proteins | sample 1953831 | NCBI WGS metagenome assembly ULPV01 (sample SAMEA4835638, study PRJEB28245) | human gut metagenome | biome: gut microbiome; material: fecal sample | place: Denmark | collected 2008 | reverse complement strand
TCACAAAACCATCCGGTCTATCCATTACTATTTCTTTATCAGGGATTCCGGCATAGAAGCCGAAACATCCCACAAATGCAAATGCCGATTTCGGTTGTTCCGTATCCGAGACATAAACCTTTCCCATAATTTTTTGAAGACATGAAAAAATCAATGTCTCATTCCAACCGGCAAATAATTCTTTTACTTTTGATGTGTCTTCCAGTTCATATAACATCTATGTCTCCTCCATGATTTCTCCTGAGTTTATTTATGATTCATACTGTTTTATTCCGCTGATCAGTACATCCAGTGACAGTTCAAAGCTGTCATTGACAGATATGGGATTGCCAAATGAATCATGTACTACCAGAAGCAAAAATCCTTCCAGAAATGCTCTGTATGTCCGAAGCAGATGATTTGCAATTACCCGATCAATATGCAGTTTATCCGTCTGTGCAAAGAAAAAGGTATATACTTTCCGGGTAGCCTGTACCAATTCTTCACTTTTATATTTGTTGTACCACAACATTGCTTCGAAAATTCCGGGATTGTCGATGGCATATTTATAAAATCCGCGTGCATATTCCCTTAATGCTTCGTGAGCATCTTTTTCTGTAATATGATCTGTTATCGCTTCAGCTCCATTCTTCCAACCATATATCATGATTCCCTGATATATGTCATCCTGACTTTTGATATGATTATAAAGGGACGGCTTCTTAATTCCCAGATGATCTGCAAGTGTTGTAATGGTTACATATTTTAATCCTTTTTCATTTGCGAGCATGGCCGCCTGCTCTATAACTTTTTCTCTTGAAAGTCCTATTCTTGGCATAAACATCTCCTTAAAGCGCAATAAAAAACTAACCATATTAGTATTAATCCCATAATAACTAATATGGTTAGTTTTGTCAACCGATATTAAATGTAAGTTATCGTTTCTGATACTTCTTTTCTGCTATTGTGGTTTGGAAGCGGCCTTGTTCCTTCTGCTGCAATGCCAAGATCAAGAAGCATCAATATTTCTTCATTCTCCGGAAGGTTGAGAATCTGTGCTAATTCATCAGGATTAAAAAAGTTAATCCAGCAACTGTCAACGCCCTCATTATAAGCAGCAAGCATCATATGAGTAGCCACAATGCTGGCATCCTCAATTCCGGAATTTCTTGTTCCACCCGGATAAGTAAACACATTGTTCTTATCAAAAGCCACAACTAATACCGTAGTTGCACCATAACGACAGGGCGTTACTTTATCAATTGCAGCCAGCCCACTTTCAGATTGCACTACATAGATATGTTGTTCCTGAAAATTTTTAGCTGTTGGAGCTACTCTGCCTGCCTCCAAAATAATTTCAAGTTTCTCTTTTTCTACTTTCTTCTCACTAAATTTTTTGCAAGAGTACCTGTTTTTGATTACTTCTGAAAAATCCATTTTAAATTTTCCACCTTTTTTCATACATATTTTTTAGGTGCCTGCGAAACATAAAATAACGAATACAAAATTGTACAGATTTATTAATGCGCGGATGGTTATGGTAAAAATTTTCCAACACCGACCTTGTTTTTGCGGGCATAAATTCTCTTAACTTCTGCAATATTCAATAATTTCAAGCATTTGTTTATTCTCTTGTTATTGAACTACAGTGAAATTAATGATTTCTGCATTTGCATATTCATCCCGAAGCGCCTGATACTGGTGATCTTCATCTGCGTCATCCACTTCTTTGCCATCTTCATATACCTGATTGCCACTTCTGATAAATCCAGTGTAATGAGCTGTTCCATTTTCATCATAATCTTCGCTTATATATGCTTTTACCATCACAGCATGCGTTTCCTGTGAAATACAGTCAGCTTCTACGATATGATTTCCTGCTGTATAAAGAAGTCCATCCTTTACAGCAATTGGATATGCAGTGTCCTCGGAAGCGACCATGGAACTGCAGGTTACTCCATTTTCATTTTGTATATACACATATGCTGAAATAGAAACTGCATCATTTTTACCATCCTGGTTATCATATGTAGCTTCTGTAACAAGTAATACAAGTTCGTCACTTCCTAATACATCCACATAGGTATATGCCTGACCTGCTTCCAGATAGCTGATGACTTCTTCGTAAGAGTCAAATTCATTTTTCTGTATCTTCTCCTCAATAAAACCATTAGGTATAAATGGTTCATATTCGTCCGGAGTGCTTACCTCACTTGTTATTTCTTCTGAAGCTAGTGTTTGTAATTCAGTTGTACTTATCTCTTCTGAGGTTTGCGTTTGTGATACTGTACTTATTTCTTCCTTCCCACAGGCGGTTGCAAGTACAGCCATACTCATAATTAATAATGCCCACATATTCTTTTTTCTCATAATGTATTGTTCTTCCTTTTTGAATTTTAGCTCATCACTTGGCACAAGTAGTTTCTTCCTGTTTTCCATTATAATCAAATTTGCCGTCATTTTTCTCTTCCATAGCTTTGATGATATGGTAGGCGAATTCATTATAAGGCGTAGGGATACCAAGCTCCTTTCCCATACGCATCAAAGCACCTGAAAACATGTCGATTTCTGTATGACGGCCTGCATCCAGATCCTGTAAGGTAGAATATCTGGCTGTTGGTGGGACGGCACTTCCATGGCTGGAAGAAGCATCTGCCTTGCTTATATCAATTCCTTTGGCTGCTGCGACCGCTTCCAGTTCTTTTCTGAGTCCGTTGCTGATCTCTTTCATATGAATACTGTCCTGATAACATCCAACACCTGCTCCAAGGATTGCCTGTGGGAGATTGTTGCACACATTCAGACGGAATTTGCTCCACATTTCTTCCCTGATATGTTCAGTTACGCGATAATGTAAGCCCGTGCCTTCAAAAAGGGCTTCGATTGCCTGCACACGTTCGCTTTGAAATGGAGCTGTAAGCTCTCCGAAAATAATACCTATTGTAGTCTCCGGGTTAAAGAAAAATCCAACACCCTCCTTATGCGAAGCTACTTTTATCAGAGAATGAATGATATGAGAACTGTCGATTACAGTGGAAATAATCTCTTCACTGTCTACGCCATTCATAAGACTCATCACAACTGTATTCTTTCCGGTAATGGTGCGGATACTGTTTAATGCGCCCTGCAATGCACCATATTTCAGAGCTATGATTAACAGATCAGCCCCCTGTGCTTCCTGAGGTGTCCACACTTCCGGATGATACGTCACGCCATTAATGATACAACCATTCTTCAATCGGTCGGCTCTTTCACCCTCTGCAACAACACCTAATCTGATGCCATCACGTCTCGAAAGCCCCCAGATGACATAGGAACCAACTGCTCCTGCCCCAAGTACTGCAATCTTCTTCATCTTCATAACATTTCTCCTCTCGTACTTTTTATTTATATGATACCTAACTGTTTCCAAAACATCAATGCTTTATTATGCATTTATTCTTTACAACATAAAACGGCGAGATCATATAGCTTCTCTGCTATACAATATCGCCCTTTTAAATAATCCTGTTCTCCTTTACATTTACGATCAGAAATCCTGTCTCTATCAAAGCCCTATATAGAGAATCAGTCGAGATGTTCACTGTCAAAATCTGAAAACAGGTAGAGATACATTGCCATCTTATCTACAAAATCCATCTGTGTAGTACTGTCCTCTTCTGCAATAATCTCTACATAACAGTGTTGGCTTTCAAAGAAACCATTAAAATCCACAGTACCTGTAGCAATGAGATTGCCTTCGCTGTCATAGGTCTGGGTTGCTTCTTCATTGGAATAATAATCTTTGGGATTACCATCTGCATCCATATAGCAGATGTAATAACCACCACTTTCGCCTTTCACTGCCTGCTCCTGCGCATAGCCGATACAGGTGTCATCTGCATCATAGAAACCATAGGTCGTTGCTGAAACTAGCGTGTCCGTATTTTCATTGATTGGTTCATCTGTTACGAATTTCGCATAGAACCATGTGTTTCCATCAATAGAGACTGTCCATTTAGTATTGAAAAAACCTGTCTCCTCCATATATCCGGCTACCTGTTCATCAGCCAGAATATCCGTACCCTGGTTGACCGCTTTCACATCACCATCAAAATGCACAGTTCTGGCTGTATTCAGTGCTTCCTTCGCTGCCGCTTTGTTGGAAAAGGCTATCGTGGAAGCACCTCCACAGCCACACAGAACTGTTGTCGCAAGCATTGCAAGTATAATTGCTATTCGTCTCTCTCTCTTCATATTTCTCTTTTTTCTCTCTCTTTTCTCTTTTTATCGATTAGTCAGCCCGCCGTCTTCATCCCTGGCAAGCTCTCTCGTTACCATGACTGCCATTGCGGTGATAAGCGGCAGATACTTCCTGTCATGAACGATCAGGAAAGCATTGTCCCATACGATATTTTCAACGGTGATATCCATGTCATCCATGATCGCACCGATCAGCGTCCCATTCAGAGTTACCCTGAAGTTATGTCCAATCGTTCCTGCGTATTCGGTCAGCTCCAGTCTGCCTTCATTTACATCCATTGCGAAGGTATCACGTACGAAGGTAAACTGTTTCTCCAATACGCCGTAAGGCTCTCCCCGATAGAAAAAGCGGTAAGTAGCCAACGCGTGTCCGATTTCCTTCGTCATTTTAAATATCTCGTTTCCATCCGTATCATGGATATACAGGTTAATGAGAGGCATCGTTCCATCTACTATGTAGACTGTATTCTGATCCTTATCCTGTACCTCAAAGTGCTCTCCGGTAAGCTTGAAATCCTCGGTAAAGGTATAGACCTCTGATGGAGAAGCATCCATAAAGGGAATTACCTGCCCTGTCTTTACGTAATTCTCGATGCTCGCCTTCAACCAGTCCTGGAAGGAAAAAATATCCGTATGGTAGCATAGGTGTCCTGCCGTATCGGCTCCCAGATCTGTCGCAGGAGGATAGACCGGTTCAGTCAATTTTCCTTTTATGGTATTTTCCAAAAAGGAATATCCGATATAACCAACGTTACCTGCGCCATTCAGATAGAAGTATATGAACTGTCCTCTGTTATCCGGGCCGAATATCATTGATTTATAAGGAGAAGTGTAGAAATATCCCAGCCAGGCAGAACCAAGCGGAGTCTGTATCTCCTTATAAGCTTCGTAGAATTCTCCGATTGTCCGTTCTTTATCCATTCCGATCATTTTGACTGCATCAGTCATACTGTTATAATCCTGCGGTGAGCCCATCATAAAGATTGCAATACCGATAATCAGCACGACTGTTCCGAAAGATATCCAGAAGGTACTCCAGTTCCCCATTGGCCACATCCGTACACCTAATACGGCTATCAATGCCCCCGCGATACGATACTTCCACACACGCCATTTTAATGATTTGGACAACTCTTTGTACGCATCGTTGTTTTCTTTTACCTTGTTTGCCGCCATAGCTGCCTGTTCTCCTGCCCTTTTTAGAGGGGATCTGATTCTCCAGAGCCATGCAAGCCAGCCAAAGAATGCTGCAAATAAAGCCAGAACGAAGAGCACAACAGCGGTATCTTCCAGGGAATTTCCTTCTATCACGTCTACCGCGGTTCCCAAGATGCCTATCAAAATGCAGGTAATTGACAGACCGATCCACACTTTTTTCATATTTTTCAATCCTTTCGCTCTATGTCGATGACAATCTCTGACTTTATTATATCTGTCTCGACAATGTTTGTATAGCAAACTAAGGTTATGGAAAACTAAACTTTTAACCAAACTTTTAACCACATATATAGCAAAAATCCTTTATTTTTTCTTATAACCACAATCGCAATAGGGACCACCGGAAGCCAATGTATATTCCCTGACAAAATTGGTCACACCGCCTGCCTCGCTCATTGTATAATCAAGGCGGCACATAGCCGGGATCAAGTGTTTCAGTCCCAGCTCCGTCATAAGTGTACAGATTCCGCAGGTATAGAATTTTGCCTCATAACCGCTTCCATCTTCATATTCACGAAAATCCATATTCCAGTAATAGGGATTTCTGTCACCGGCTTTGAGTGCTGATGTTTCCTGCATTCCACGAATATCTGATGCAGAATATTGGCTTTTACCGCTCTGTCTGCAGAACCACTCCATGAGATTTGTCATCATTGCTTTTTTATAATATTCTGTGGCGGCATCTACATCCGGAAGTGTAGGCAGTGCAAGCAAAAATGCTGAAAACATGGCACAGCTTACCAGATTCATCTTGAATCTGTCTTTCTTCTCGAACTCAGGAATCTTCGCTATGATTTCCTTATATTTGCGCTTCGCCTTTTGGGTAATCTCTTTTGCCTCTGATGGTTTTATTCCCAATACAGTTGTCAGATTGTTTCTGAATGATTTTACAAATACCAGCCACATTGCAAGTGGCATATCTGCGTATTTCATATGACTCACGGCTCCTTCGCATTATATAATATACAGTTAGTCCTCACTAATTAATATTATTTTAGCACCTTTCTCCAGGAATACAAAGGGAATTATTGATTTGAACATATCCATCACACGTTCTATTCAGGAATTCATAATCATGTGTCACGACCAGAATGATATAGTTCTCTTCTGCCAGTTTCTTCATGAGTTTCTCTACCTGACACATATGTCTGAAATCCAGACCGCTTGTAGGTTCGTCAAATATAAGCAGTTTCTTACCACCCATCACCGCCTGACATATGGCAAGCCGCTGTCTTTGTCCTCCGGATAAAGTCATTGGATGATTGTCTGCATATTCTGCCAGGTCAAAGCTTTCCAACAGGCTCATGATCTCTGCATCTGTGGCATCCTCTTTCGCCAGCAGACATTCATTTTTTACACTGTGAGAAAATAACTGATGATTTACTTCCTGCATTACCATACCAAACAGCTTCGTTCTGGCCTTGCCTGAAAGTTTCCTTCCTTTATATATAATTTCTCCACTTTTAGGGGATAACAGTCCACACAGACAGTTGCAGAACGTTGACTTTCCTGCTCCATTTTTACCAAGAATTCCGATAATGTCACCCTCATTGGCAGATAAGGATACATCGTGAAAGATAAGCTGCTTCTTCCTCTTACAGGAAAGATTACGGATCATCAGGTCAGCATCTCGACAGAATGCATGCAACAGCAAAAGTGATAGGCAAAAGCCATAATACCGGTACAAAGCCGGTGATCATAGCTGCTAGATTCAGTACAAAATAGATTGCAGAGAAGATACCTATCGTAATTAAATCTCTACCTGTTAATTTTTTCATGCTAATCTCCACCCTTCTGATTTACTTCTGATATCTACAAAATCTTTATATTTTCCCGGAACCTTCACAAGTTCACTATGTGTTCCACTCTGGACGATCTGTCCATCATCAACAACAAGGATCTGGTCTGCCTGTTCGATTGTTGCCAGTCTGTGGGCAATCGTAACGATCGTCTTACCCCTGGTAAGCTCAGATATTGCTGCCTGAATGAGATGTTCATTCTCCGGATCTACACTTGCTGTAGCTTCATCCAGTATGATGATCGGTGCATTCTTCAGAATAGCCCTTGCTATGGAGATACGCTGTTTCTCGCCACCGGACAGGCTTCCACCGCCTTCTCCGACCACAGTATCATAACCATCCGGTAATGCCATGATGAAATCATGACAGCATCCAGAGCCTTCTGAGTCTCTTCCACATCCATGAACACACTCACCCCATGGTAATGCCGCAGGGGATAATAAGTCGTTCCCTTATGATTCTCTCTGTTGTCCAGACGCAGTTCATTCTCCTGCATGATGCTGAATACACCGAGCATGACCCTGTATACAGTCATGATGCCTTCTCCAGTGGCATCACTCATCATTAACACAGAACAATTCTCGTTTTTGATCATGGTTTTTACATTACTTCCAAGATTCGCAATTTCGTTTACTTTCAAATCAATAACCACTTCTTTCCAGCACTACTAATTTATGTTAGGTTATTCTAACCGTTTATTATAGTATCACGACATTCTTCCCTTATCCATACCAAAAAAGACAACAGTAATCCATCTAGACGCTAACTTGACATCCCTTTTCGGTGGTGTTAACATTCAAGTTAGTTAAAGCTAATTAAAAACAGGAGATTATTATAAAATGAAAGTATATGAATTTGGAGATACAGATAAACCCGGTATTATGCTGTTTCCGGGAACTTGCTGCTACTGGAAAACCAATTTTGGACATGTATTGGAGAATTTGCAAAAACATTTTTATACAATGGTAGTCAGTTATAGTGGATTTGATGATACGGAAAATTCTACCTTTCTTTCCGAATTAGACGAGGTGGAAAAGGTTGAAAAATACATTAAGAAACGACTGAATGGTAAACTATACGCCGCCTATGGGTGCTCTCTGGGCGGTTCCTTCGTATCACTTCTGGTCAGCCGTCAGAACATTCACATTACCCATGCGATCATAGGTTCCAGTGATATGGATCAGGCACCGAAGTGGCTGGCGAAGCTGGAGACTGCTATCATGATGCCTATGTTCTACCCGCTGATCACCGGCAAAAGCAGTGGACTTCTGAAGAAAGTCTTTGAAAAGAAAATGAATGAAGGAAATGACAGTTCAGACTATATGAAAAGATTTATGGATATGATGGGTATGAACAGCGGCATTGATTTCTCGTTTATTTCCAAAGAATCCATGAAAAATCAGTTCTGTACAGATTTGTATACCAAAGTTGGAGAACATATTCAGGTTCCGGGGACTACAGTTCATGTCTTTTATGCGAAAAAAATGGGGGCAAAATACCTCAAGCGTTACCTGAAGTATTTTGCCAACCCTGACATCTGTGAATATGATCTCCAACATGAAGAATTATTACTGGATGCTGACCGTTGGACACAGGAAGTATGTCGTGTCACGCTTTCCACATGTTAAAATATTTTCCCTGTTTCTGGATCAGAGAGTCATGAGTACCGACTTCTGTCACTGTTTTGTGATCTACAACGACGATCTGATCGGCATTTCGAATAATTGGCAGTGTATGGGCGATCATTACAATCGTCTTATTTTCCTGCAATAAGTTCTGGATCGCTCTTTTTACCTGCAATTCATTTTCAATATCCAAAGAAGCAGTGGCTTCATCCAGCAGAATGATCGGACTGTCTCTTAAAATAGCCCTGGCAATGGATAGTCTCTGCCTCTCACCACCGGATAAAAAGCCTCCGTTTTCTCCAATCCTGGTATCGTAACCGTCAGGCATTGCATTGATAAACTCTTCACAATTAGCCTTTCTGCAGGCTTCTTCAATTTCCTGATCCGTTGCTTCAGGTCGTGCATGTCTGATGTTCTCTCTTACCGTATCGTCAAATAAAAAGACTTCCTGATCTACCAATGCCATTCTGGATAAGACAGCTTCTGAAGGATATTCTTTGATATTGACATTTCCGATCAAGATGTCTCCCTCATCTGCTTCATAATATTTACCAATGAGATTCATAATGGTAGATTTTCCGGAACCGGAATCACCTACTACTGCCGTAAGTTTACCTGCTGGAATGACCAGATTCACATCTGACAGCACTTCTTTTCCTTTTTCATAGGAAAAAGATACATTTCGTAACGTAATATCATAACTGTCCGGTGCAAATGCCTTTTCATTCCGCACTTCCTCTTTCTCGTTTGCAAGATTCACAATATATTCCTTGGAAATATACATATCCTTGAAGCTGAAAATGTCTACCGCCATACTCATCAGAAGTTTGGCAAGCAGGATAGGAACCATGCAAAGCATCATAAAATCCGCACTGGATATCTGTCCCTGTAGCCATGGTCCTCTGCAGACAATCATAATTGCAGGAAGTGTCAGCCATTGCAGGATATTAAAGAAGAAAGAAAGTGGAATCCCTTTCGCCTCATAAGTGTAGTTGATATCACTGAACTCCTTTAGGTCTCTGGTTAAAGCTTCATTTTTTACACCTGTCATACCATAGGCTCGTAACGTCTGGATTCCGGTGATGTAATTGACAACGTTACTGACAGTATTGTTGTAGATGACTGCTTTTCTGCCACCATAGGTATCTGCGATCTTAAAGGAAATTATGATTTCAGGAATAGAAAGGGCAACTGCTACCAGCATGATCAGTCCGGCAGGCAGATACAGCACACTTGCAAAGACAATGATCATGGAAACGATCGCTCCGTTTTTGATCAGGTTTGGCATTTTATGCGTAAGGATTCTTGAGATCAATCACTGCACAGTTACCGAATATGTGACTGAAAAAAGACTCAGCCAGGCGGAGAGTCTTCTTTCAAGTACCAGTTTAACCATTGAACAGATCGCTACGGCTGTAGGATACAGCAATCCCAGCCGATTTGCTGCCCTTTTCAAAAAAAATACGGGAATATTTCCCTCTGATTACAGGAGAATGAGTAAATAGAAATATTATTCTTCTTTCGACTGTGCCATCAATATGAGCTTTTCAAAAGACTGTGCAAAGCGCTCATTGTCTTCTTCTGTCCGTTTTTTAGGGCCTTTGATATGATTTTTATGGGAGCTTCGCCTTGCCTTCTTGTTAAGATGTCTTTCCATCAGCATCTGATCAATATTATCATTTGTATACCATTTACCGGATTGATGGATCGCATATGCCCCTTTACCAAGAGCCATTGCCGCAACTCCATAATCCTGAGATACCACAATATCTCCGCTGTGGCATATGCTGATCAACTTATAATCTACTGCATCAGCTCCTGCCCCAACTACTACCACATCACTGTAGTCTGAATGCAGCACATGATTGGTATCGCAGAGCAATGTAACCGGTATTTTGTATTTTTTTGCAGTTTCTTCCACAATGCCTACCACCGGACAGGCGTCTGCATCAACGTATATTTGCATAATATCTATACATCCTTTTGTTGTTTTTATTTAGCTTACATTTTAGTATGCTGTTTTAACTCAGTATCAATATCTGCAAATGCCTGTCTCACAAGCTTTGTTCTTCCTGCAACCATATCCGCATATCCCTTCTCCAATTCAGCATTCAATTCCTCCTCAGAGATTTTATCCATACTAACTGGTCTTGTTTCTGGTATTTTTACTTCAAAAGGAAGTCCTCTATTCAAAATAATCTGTTTGTAAAACATATTAATTGCGCTGGATGCAGGAATTCCAAGAGTGGATAAAATGTTTTCTGCCTGTTCTTTTACTTCAGGCTCTATTCTTGCATATAAATTTGCTGATTTTGCTGCCATAAAATAGCACTCCTTTCATGATTTAAATGTCTCCTTATATGTTTATATTATACAATTTTGTACGCACAAAAGCAATACAATATTAGGAAGACGAAATATACTTGTCCCATTTACTTTAAATATCCCTTTCTTTTTGCTATGCTGATAATAGTTTAATTCTTGAACCTGACTTCAGGTTAAATTTTATATGAAAAGAGGATTCTATGTATACAATCGGTCAAGTTTCAGAAATGTTCCATTTACCAGTCTCAACGCTTAGATACTATGATAAAGAGGGCTTGTTTCCAAGCATGGAAATCAAAGATATCAAACAGTTTATGGACTGGTGTGCTGCTGGCCCTTCTACCTATCCCAACCGCAGGGAATTATTTGAGAACAGAAAGAAAGCCCTCGAAGAACAACTTCGAGAGCTTGAAAAAAATATGGCTATGATTCAGTTCAAGTGCTGGTACTATGACCAGGCTATTGCAGATGGTAATGAGGAACACCTTAAAGAAATGATTCCTGACAATCTTCCCTCTGAAATTAAGAAGCTTTACGAACTCGCTCATTCATAAGAATTGTTGTCAGGCACATTTTATAGGAATCAGGATTTCCGTAACAAATTTATCCGTATTGTTAGTGATTCCATAATCAATCATGGTAATTTCTCTGGAGAAACCTGTCACTTCCATTTTGTGTTTCTCAATATACTCCATCATTTTCTCATAATGTGCCCCTGCTTCCTTATGACTGCCGCAAAAGCACATGGAAACACACAGTTCTTCCGGATGCTGCTCAACTGTTCCCTTATAACTGTCTTCTGCATCCAGAACGAGAAAAACCGAATCATATTGATCAAATCGTCCTGCCAACAGATTTTCTTTTGATATACCGACTCCGACTTTTCCCAGGAATACAACAGATTCTGTCTGATTCTCTTCCAGCCGGCGAATGGCATATTCCAGATCCAGATATGATTTGGGACGCAGTGAATCTTTCAGCCATACAATCCTGCAGGAGGATACTTTTTTTAATTGTATTACATCCAGTTCGGAATTCATGGCATCTCTAAGCTGATCCAAACGATGCTCTATCTTTTGTTCAATGATTGCCAACTCCCGCTGCTTTCTGGCAACCAGTTCTTTTTGCTTCATCAGCTTATCTTCTATTACATCAATATCCCTGTTCTTCAGGAAATCATCAATTTGCTCCAGAGGCATATCCAATGCCCGAAGGTAGCGGATCGTATTTAAAATCTCAAACTGACGTACACTATAATAACGATACCCTGTATCCTGATCGATATATTCCGGTTTCAGAAGTCCCGCCTGTTCATAATGACGCAGACTCCCGGTACTGATATGGAACATTCTGGCTACATCACCAATCTGAAATAATTTCTTATCCTCCACTCAGTTTCTCCTCCTTTTCCTTACGATGCAAAAGGCAATAACACATACGATCACCGAGAGCAGCGAGCCTCCCGGTGCGGCAAATCCCATGGGATATAGTGTGTCTGGATAATACAGTGATGCAAAATAAGCTCCGGGAATACGTACACAGATAATCGACAGTACATTATGTAAAAATGAAATGCCGGACAATCCATAAGCACAGAAATACCCACTGAAACTGAAATGAATACCGGCAAATACACAGTCCCAGATATAGGATCTGAGATACTGATCTCCCAGTACAATGACTGATTCATCGTTTGTGAAAATTCCTACAATGTCTTTACCGGTAAACTGCGTGATCACTGCTACTATGATACCAAAACCTACCGCTATCATGATCGCATAACGCAAGGTTGCGCTGGCTCTCTCATGCTTTCCCGCACCGATATTCTGCGCAGAAAGGGCTGATACAGTAGATAGCATGGTAGATGGCACCAGGAACACAATACCGATGAATTTTTCAACAATTCCTACTGCGGCAGCATCATTTAAACCTCTTCTGTTTGCAATGACAGTGATCACGATAAATGCGATCTGGATAAATCCATCCTGTAATGCAATCGGAATACCTATTCTGAGTATTTGTCCCATGGTTTCCATTTGTGGTTTAAAATACTGTCTTTTCAAAGTGATACCTGTCTTACGCCCGAGAACTACGCACAATGCCACGATAACGCTGACTGTCTGGGACAATGTTGTTCCAAGTGCTGCACCGGCCGCCCCAAGATGAAGCCCGCCAATAAACAGATAATCCAATATAATATTTGCAACACAGGCAATTGCTATAAAATACATGGGGCTTTTGGAATCCCCCAATCCACGAAAAATGGAACTGATAATATTATATGCCGTAATAAATGGAATTCCAATAAAGCATATTGTCAGATAAATAATGGTTTCTGAAACAGCCTCTGCCGGAGTTGACATTACTGCTACGATCGGCTTTACCGACAGCAGTAAGAGAATTGTCATGACAATTGACACTCCCATGAACAGAGTAATGGTATTTCCTACTGTTATAGATGCCTGTTCCAGCTTTTTCCCACCAATTGCCTTACCTATGGTCACAGTTGCTCCCATCGCCAGACCAACGATCATAACGGTCAGCATATGCATAACCTGACTTCCTACAGATACTGCCGTAATACGGTCGACACCATTGAACTGTCCAATAATGAACAGATCTGCCATCCCATATAGTGTCTGTAAAAAGTAAGACAGCAAATATGGTAATGAAAAAAATACAATATTTTTAAGTACACTTCCGGTTGTTAAATCTTTTTCCATCTTTTCTATACGCCTGCCCTAAACCTCCAGGACAGGTGATACTCCCTTCCGGCGTCAATTATAAACTTAACAACGATTGTAAAGTCAATCTTTTATATTCCTGCCAGATACAATCCCAGCTCTCTTCCAAGCGTCTGAGCGATACTGATGCTTTGACCGGGAACTGACGTAGTGTACTGCACTCCAAATCTTCTGCCACTGCAGTTTCCTGTTGCATACAGACCAGGAATTGGTTCAAAATCCCGGTCCAAAACCTGTTGGTTGGAATCTATCTCCAGCCCACTTACAGTAACAAGAATCTTAAGTGACTGGCCCCCCGGCGCATGACTGTCCTTGATTGTTCCACTGGCATAGAAAGGAGCTTTTGCAACAGGCTGCATAAGTCTGGGATCTTTACCAAAATCATCATCATGTCCTTTTTGACAGAGCATGTTATAGCGATTTACCTCATTCAGAAAGTTATTACGGTCTGCTTCTTCCTCAAACATAAGCATGGCAAGTTCTTCCAGAGTGTCAGCGCAGAAAAGTGGACGACTCTCACCGGCTCTGTCCTGATCAAGTACCAGCCGGTTCTTCTGTGCTTTTGCCTTTTCAAGAGATGTCTCAAATCTTTTCATTTCATCTGCATCCGTATAATCCAGAAGCCCATGGCATGGAGTCTGAAATGTGATCTGTTCCCTGATCGTATCGTCAAACACCGCCCACAGATCTCCATTAGGCTGATGAGCACCTTCAAGTGCAGCCAGAATATGAGTTCCAAACGCTTCGTCAGAGTAGCGTCTGCCATGTTTATTTACACGAAGCACCGCAGTAGCTCCTATCAGACCAAAACCGGGAAACGAGTAATTTCCACCCATGGCAGCGTGACTTCTTGGCTCAAGCCTGCCACCGGCCCATAAGCCCATACATATACCACTTCCATCCCAGCCATGACCGGTAAAATCACTGTCTTCCTCTGTAAGGTCTGCAGTTTCTGCCAGAAGATAACGACACATATCTGCATTTTTACTGTAATCACCGGCAGCTAAAATTACGCCTTTTGATGCACGATAGAGGTTGATCGTACCATCTTTACTTTTGGCATATACACCGGTAACACGTTTATCCGGTGTCTGTTCCAACTGCAGCGCATAGGTAGCAAAGAAAAATCTCGCTCCCTGTTCTTCTGCCAGTTTCTGATTTGCTTTTATTGCCTTTGTCTGTAACTGCATCCCCATATTGGGAGTTCCATTCCATGCATGAAAACCATTCAGTGTCTTTGGCATATTGGGACTTGCCGGAGTCAGCACCGCATGAATAGACTCTTTTTCTTCCTGGGTGAGTGGCTCAATGAACCAGTCAAAGGCTTCCCCACAATGCATGGCATAGCTTTTGATCAGTGGATACAAAGAACGGTTTCCGGTTCGAAGCTGCCAGTCATTTACAAAGGTATCTATATCCACCGGTTCGATATTGTGGTCTTTTTGCCACTGACTGTTAATATGCCCGATTTCTCCAATGCCAAGAACCCACTGACTGTCTCTGTCCTGTTGTTCCAACACTATAACACTGGCGCCTGCCTGTGCCGCAGCCCTTGCCGCACATGTACCTGCATGTCCTGCACCAATGATCACAATATCAGATTCGTAGACATCCTTAACCTGATCCGGTTTTATGGGTTCCGGTTTTATTGCCCATGCTTCTTTCATAATCCTATGCTGCTCCCTTCACACTTTTTGGGACTCTCTGGTCTTCCATACCAATAATCCCGCGAAGAGTACTTCCTGCACGTTTATAGATCAGGTAAGTAACAAATGATGTGATACCATGTTTGAACAGGTTAAATGGAAATACAGAAAACAGCATCAATGTCGGAATATCTGTGATCGCAGGATTTACTGCTGTACCCATGCCAATGATCACATCCATAGGCATCCCGTAAAGCTTTGAATACATGGGAAAAGCGATATATGCATTAATGAAAATAAATACAATGCTGACGAAAACAGAAGATACTGTCATTGCGATCAGCGCACCTTTCTTTGTATGTTTCCATTTATATATCAAGGCTGCAGGAAGAACAAAACATACACTTCCCATAATATTCATCATTTCACCTACATAGGCTGTATCCGTACCCTGTATCAGTGTCTTTAAAAGTACCTTGATCAATATGACACAACATCCGCTCACTGGTCCTAAAAAGAATCCGGCAAACAGGGCAGGCAATTCTGAAATGTCAAATTTCAGAAATCCTGGAGCAAATGGAATGGAGAAGTTAAACAGCATCAATACTGTTGAGACTGCGCCCATCATTCCGATAAACACGCATTTTTTTACAGATGTAGTTTTTTTCATGGTATTCATTTCCTTTCTTTAAAAACAAATGCCCGATGGTATATGTTGACCAGCGGGCATTATTTATCCTCTATCATCCGGACTATACCGTCGGTTACGGAATCTCACCGTATCATGCCAGATTGGCTTGCGGACTATACCGCCGGTGGGGAATTACACCCCGCCTCGAAGATCAGTATTCATATATTTGTATTATCAGGACTCTATCGTCCATCCATGGGAATTTGCGGTTTATTTTTACGGTACTTATTATAATGCATAATTATTGATTTGTGAAGCAATAATATTTTTTGATTCATTGTGCATATACTATAATAGGGAGGTGGTTATATGATAGCCTGGATTTGTTATCTGATCATAAAATGCAGAAATTTCTGCCAGATCTATCCCAAAACAATGGAATAATCAAGGATTGCATGGACAAGAACAGGCACCCAGATAGTTCCTGACTTTTCTTTCAAAAACTGAAACAGACATCCAATTACCACAAGCCCCAGCATTTGTGATGTTACAAAAGAAATGACATAGGATAGCGTGATCTTACCCCAGTCAGCATAGGCAAACAGATGCATTCCGGCAAACAACAGATTGGGCACAAGATAACGTACCCATTTATTTTCCGCTCTCAAAAGGTAGACACATACATCTCTCACCACAAATTCTTCGGTAAAAGCAACAAATACTGTGTAATATAACAGACTGTACAATACTGTAATTTTATCTTCCTTCATAACAAGGGCAACGAATGTGATTACTATCTTTTGTATATTTTGTTTGTACTTTTTTAAATACTTCCTATTGATTCCTTCTATATCCCTGTTCATCCTTATATTCCGGGTGTTCGGTACAATAATTATCTCTGTCTCCGCAGATAGTATAATCACATTTACACCCATTTGAACAGGTCGTTCGACGGATCAGCCTCGCATGGATCAGTTCCATCACAGTATAATCCGGGTTACACAGGGCAGGCATAACTTCTAACAAGTCATGCTTTTGTGCGAATTCAGCCACAGGACACTTCGTAAATTCATAATAGATCGGCTTATCCTTCTGATATGGAGCAACATTCATCTCATAATCGCCCCATTTATCACACTGTTTTCTGGCTGATTGAAATGAAAAATACATTAATCTTTTAAAGAAAGGCTTATTGACATCTACAAATTTCAACTTGCGAAAAGCCGTAAGAAACAGATTCCCCTCCATCTCTTCAATCTCATCCAGACTGGTGACTGACTTGCAGACAACATAGTTTCTCGTCTTCCATAATTTATCCCTCTTTTGTTAGTTATTGCTAACTCTATTTTAACACGAAAAGAGCACTTGTCATATTAAATATTCCATAAATTTCTGCATTGCAGGTGTTAAGCGGTTACGGTTCTTCATTGCCAGACAGATATCCCTGTAATATGGTATTTCCAGTGATCTGATCTCGATTTTGTATGGTATTCTGCGCAGGATCATATCCGGTAAAATACCAATTCCCAAGCCCCTCTCTACCATCGACATGACTGCAAAATCTTCCCATGTAGTAAAGCGTATCTGCGGATGCACATCATACATTTCCAGCAATTCTGACACTTCTGTTTTGCCTCTATGCTCTAACAACAGAAAAGGCTGGTTCTCCAGCTCCTTAATATCTACTTTTTCCTTTTGCGCAAGTGGATGGTTGATAGGCAGCACAACCTTATATTCGTCTTTCTTTAGCAAAACAGTATCTAATTTTGTATGGGATGAATGTCCCAGGAATCCACAATCTACGCGTCCTTCCTTGATCCAATGTTCTATCTCGGCATAATCGCCCAGAAGCATCTCATACTCTATTCCCGGATAATTCTTTTGAAATTCAGCAAATACATCAGGAAGCCAGTTGATCGCTACGCTGGCAAATGTACCAATCCTGACAATTCCATTCTGTACACCATTGAGCTGATTCACAAAACCTTCCAACTCCTGAAAATCATTTATGATCGTTCTCACCTTTGGAAGTATCTGCTCCCCCGATGAGGTGAGACAGATTCCATTTCTCCCGCGCTCTAAAAGTGTAATGTTCCACTCCTTTTCCAGATCTGCGATCATTTTGCTGACAGAGGACTGTGCATAATTCAAGTCACAGAAAGGATTGAAAACGAATATGAATATGCTTCAAGGACCATTAACGAAAAAAATACTCTTATTTACGCTTCCCATTGCACTAAGCAGCATGCTTCAACAACTGTTCAATGCTGCTGATATTTCTATTGTAGGCTATTTCGGTAGCGCAGATGCTCTGGCTGCGGTAGGAACAAATGGCGAGATCATCGCCCTGATCGTTACACTGTCTTCGGGTTTAGCAATAGGGGTTAACGTATTGATCGCAAGCCGGATTGGGCAGAAGAAGTTAGGTGAAATATCCCAGATCGTTCATACAGCTATAGCCCTCGCAGAAATTATTGGAATTTTAGGTTTACTGACAGGACAATGCATAGCAACTACATTACTCAGGCTCATACAAACACCAGATACTATCCTGTTTTCTGCCGAATCTTATCTGCGGATTTATCTCATTGGCTATCCGTTTCTACTATTGTATGATTTTGGTGCGGCAATTCTCAGGGCGCATGGCAACAGCAGCTATCCTTTTATTGCACTGGTCATTGCAGGGATTGCCAACGTAGTACTTAATCTGTTTTTTGTTGTCGTATTACATCTTGGAGTTGCGGGTGTTGCGATTGCAACAGATATCTCTACAGTTCTTTCAGCAGTACTGGTTCTCTATCGTCTGCCAAAAGAGATTCCTGATCTGCATTTATCATGGAGAAAACTGCATATCCATTCTCAATATATGATGCAGATTTTAAAGACGGGAATTCCCTCTGCCATTCAGGGTGCAGTATTTTGTTTCGCCAATATATTTGTACAGGCTTCTGTAAACAGTTTTGGAGCCGTTGCCATTGCAGGCAACACAATTGCCATGAATTTAGAATACTTCGCCTATTATATAATTACTGCCTTTGGACAGACTGCCACGACCTTTACCAGCCAGAATTATGCAGCCAATCAGAGAAAAAGGTGCAGACAGATACTCTGGTTATGCGTTCTTTTCTCAACTATATTCAGTGCCATGATCACTGTTCCAATCGTGATATTCCGCAGTCATTTTTCGGGGCTGTTTTCTACAGAACCTTCTGTTATCGAAAGCGCCGGTATTCGTATCATGTGTATCCTGCTTTTTGAACCTGTATGCAGTCTGTATGAAATCCCTGCGGGTGTATTAAGAGGTACTGACCGTTCCTTGCTACCTGCGATCATTACAGTAATTGGGACCTGTGCCTTCCGCATAATCTGGATCTGTACTGTGTTCAGACAATATCACTCACTGCCAGTCCTGTACGCTGCGTTTCCGATTTCGTGGCTTATAACTATCGTACTGATTGCTGCCAGTTTCATAGTTGTAAAGCCATTACAGGAATTATAAATAATGAAAAACAGACCGGTCAAATATCCAATGACCGGTCCTGAGTTACAGTTTTTTATATATCATATTTTCACGGGTAATAATTCCTTCTGATATCATGTCTCGCCTTATTGTGCAGAAATCATCATTAAAATCTGCAATAATAATGTTAATTTCCCGCTCTGTATACTCCCGCCCTTTTTCAAAAGATTTCGCAATTTCCTCCAGAACGATCCTCTCTTTCTTCCTCTGACTTGGAATACTCTTGAGCTTCCCATATTCAAAGAAGCTGTCGATTACTTTCTTCCGGTAGATTTCATCACGTTCCTTCTGAAGCGTCATTTCCTCTGATTCTTCTTTCAAAATGTCAAGAATCGTAACATTGAATACATCTGGATTAATAGAGTACATGGTATAATACTGATCACGTCTGGATCTTACCGCACCCACATCCTCCAGTTTCTTTAAGTGAAAAGACACTGTTGCCGGAGTGATTCCAATTCTCTGTGCCAGACGCTCCACATACATATCTTCTGTCATTAATGATTTCAATATCTGGATTCTCGATTTATCCGCCAGACATTTAAAAAGTGCAATTGCATTCTGTTCTGTCATATCTACTTCACCATTTCCATAAATTTTTCCTTTGCATCTGAAGCGGCTGCAAGCTTTGCTTCCTCGATCAGGATTTTAAATGTGTCATTGTGCTCCCTGGCTTTCTGCAAAGATGTTTCCCACGCTGATGGAATCGCAGAAGCCTTATTTAAAAATGCCTCTTTGAAACTTTCCATATCTGTTGATGTGTTCTTTGCCGCACTCCACAAGGCTTTAAAAATATCATAGATATTTGCCTTGGCTTTTAACACATTACTTTCATCTTTCCTGTCATCCTTGATCAAATCAAGAACTTCTGTCATTGTCTGCTGTTTTCTGGTATCCAGAAATTCAAAATATTCCTTTTCCAGCTCATTTATTATACCACTATATACATTCCTTTTCATAGTCATCATTTTCCTTTTCTTCAATTATTTTGATGTACATCTAATTAATATAGTTGCATTATCTGCATGGAATTATAATTTGTCAATATATTTTTATGCTCATCTAATTAGATTGTTAAAAAAAGAAGCGCCTTATTGCGCTTCTATCACATCATCCATCGCATCCAGTGATGTACCATATGCTATACTAACTGCTCCTGCCATATTGAATGAAAGTTCATAATATGCTTCATAGTCTGCCTGATCGACTTTGAATATAATTGAATTACCGGTATAACCATATACATCAAGATCTGAAATGATGTCACCTCCTGTTATCCAGACAGTCCAGTTACTTCCTTCAACACCGTAATCGCAGTCTTCGCTTCTTTCAACACCAATGCAGGCACCACGGCTTTCATCAAATATCCATTGTCCCTCAAACTTCTGAAATACCTCATCCAGACTTGGATCTGCTTCTTCAATACTCTTCTGGATTTCCGGATCAATTACAAATGATTCATTACGGACATCGGCTAAATATCCGGCAAGCACGTATACTCTTGCGCGCGTCATTTCTTCAGCAACCGAATTTTCCAATTGAGGCGCAAGACTTCCTCCATAAGCTTCCATACCGGCACCTCTCACATTCTCCTCTTTTCTTTTGATCCATTCCCGCTGTTCTTCCAGCACCTTTACTTTTGTATCCGCATCCAGTTCATTACTTAATCTGTCCCACAGGGAATTAAGTTCATTATCCCATAACTGATACCATTCTCCGGTAATCTGGTTCATTTCCTGTTGATTCATACTGCCCCAGTCGGCATTTTCAAATTCATTGGATTTTTCCTCTATTTTAGCTATTTCATCCTGAATACTCTCTGTTTCACTTACTTCATTCGTTTCTGTTTCACTCTCTGTAAAATAAGTACTTTCTTCAGATTGCTGTTGTTCATCAGATGATGGAAACACCACTTCTTCCTTCGAATTACCACATCCATTGCAAAGTGAAACTGTTAATACACATAATAATACTATTCCTGTCTTTTTCATACAAAACTCCCTATCAATCCTTAGTTATCCAGGCATTTGCGAAACGCAACATTACGTATACAGAATTGTACAACTTTCACATATGCATAAACATGCACTGTGCAGCCGTCAGTACTTAGGCGCTGTATTTTTGCGCCTTATGTACTGCTACGAGCTGCAGTGTAGCGAGAGCGGGCATGTGTTGCATTGTGAAAGCTGCACAATTCGTCCCATTCTTTATTCACATTTCGCAATTACCTGCTTTAATTATTTTTACTCCATCTTTACGATCACTGTTGTAAGATATCCCTCTGCTCCCTCCAATTCATCCAGTCCCAGATAAACCTGCTCATTCTCCATTCCGCAATTTGCAACGCCATATGCTTTAAATTTACGTCCCTTCGCCTGTTGCATCCGCAGCCCTGCAAGCAGCTCCCTCAGATGCTTGCCAGATTTCATATAAACACAAGTGCCACTATAACTCATGGCCTTCTGCACATCATACGATGCCGGAATGATATGTATTTCCTCCTGCTTCTCTCCAAGTGAGATTCCAAGCCTGCAGGCTGATGCACAAAAAGAAGGAACTCCACTGATCATAACCGCCTGAAAGCCTGCCTCAACGGCGCGATGATGCATATACAAATATGTCGAATACACACTTGGATCTCCTATCGTCAACATTCCAACACATTTGCCCTTGCGCATGTAATCCTCTATCACATGATAATTCTTCTCATGCGCCAGTTGCAACTTTTCTTCATCCCGGATCATTGGAAAAGGCATACACACCAGAGACTTTTCTTCTATTTCCGGACATACTTCATGTGCAATTTTATACGCATAGCATTCTTCCTTTGATGCAGCCGGAAGTAGGATCACATCACAACTGCGAATTGTATGTAACGCTTTGATCGTCATAAGCCCCGGCTCCCCCGGCCCTACACCGATTCCATATAAGATCCCATTCTTATCCGTCATACCTTTTTCTCCTAAAAAAGCTCTGCCAATAACGGCAGAGCTCTCGACATTTTCTTTCAAAACCTATGGTTTCCACGCCTGACAGACACTCAGGTTGCCTGTTTTCAATGTTATATTACCCATTTGTCGATAATATGTCAATCCAAAATTTCTGATATCACCACATCCTGTCCAGCCTGTGCTATACTCTGGCACCCTTATTCTTGGTGACAAGATAAAAAGTCACATTTGCAGCCGCATCCTTAACCGGAATGCATACCCGATCAGGATAGGCACTTTCCATGTGTGTAATATAATCGGTAGTAAAACATGGAAGTGAGGATGCCTTGACCAGTTCGTCAAATACAGCTGCCTCTGTCTGCACCAGAAACTTCGAAGCAGGCATTTTCTCACGGCAAAGCGTATCCCAGAATCCCAGTTCTTTTACCAGTTCCCACATAGGCGCCGGTGCGCAGGATTTCACTACAATCGTCTTCTGACGTTCCTCATAAGCCCGAACCTGAGAAACCATCTGATCTGCTTCCTGCAAAAGTTTTCTGGCATACTCTACCGCTACCTGACCCGTTTCATTTAATTCAATCCTGTTTTTACTTCGGTTAAATAATGTTACGCCAAGACATTCCTCCAGATTTTTCATGGAACGCGTAATAGATGGCGTAGATATATGAAATTCCTCTGCCACTTTCGATAATGTACCCATATCTGCAAAAGCAACCAACTGCTTTAATTCTCCCAGATTTAGCATATTTTTCTACTCCTTTCAGTTTTCATTTTCTAAAAAGTGGATTTCTATATTGATAGTGTACTTTCCTTCAAAATGAATGTAAAGTAATAAATAGATAAGGTACTTCTTGCGAAACGCAACATTATGTATGCACAATTCGTTCCATTCTTTATACACGTTTCGCTTACCTATTATATTTCAAAAACGGAGGTAAAAATAATGGAATATGTAACATTGAACAATGGAATTAAAATGCCTAAATTAGGATATGGTGTATACCAGACTCCACCTGAAGATACAAAACGCTGTGTATTAGATGCGATCGAGATAGGCTATCGAAGCATTGACACGGCTCAGGCTTACTTTAATGAAGAAGGGGTCGGTGCCGCACTGGCTGAATGTGGTCTTCCCAGAGAAGAATTCTTCCTCACCACTAAGGTCTGGATCACCAATGCAGGATATGAGAACGCCAAAGCTTCCATTCAGGAATCCATGGAGAAACTGCGTACAGATTATCTGGATCTGCTTCTGATCCATCAGCCCTTTGGTGATTACTATGGAACATATCGCGCCATGGAAGAATTATATCAGGCAGGTAAAATACGTGCCATCGGTGTTTCTAACTTTGAACCGGACCGCTATCTGGATATCCAGCATTTCGCCAAGGTGAAGCCGGCTGTAAACCAGATTGAAACACACGTATTCCAACAGCAGAAAACTGCAAAGGAATATCTGCAGAAATATGACTGCCAGATCGAATCCTGGGGACCTTTCGCAGAAGGCAGAAAAGATATGTTCACGAACCCGGTTCTGACGCAGATTGGTTCAAAATATGGTAAAACCGCCGCTCAGACTGCCCTTCGTTTCCTGCTCCAGAGTGATGTGGTCATCATTCCGAAATCTGTTCATAAAGATCGTATGCAACAGAACTTTGACCTTTTTGATTTCACACTGACAGCAGAAGACATGGCTGCGATCGAAGCCCTGGATGGGGGCGAGAGCCTGTTTTTCTCACACTATGACCCTAAAACAGTTGAGTGGTTTATGTCCATTCTGTAAAAAAATACTCCTTTGTGTTAGAATTACCTGACACAAAGGAGTATTTTTGATTTTACTATATTGCAAGCAGATTTTTGATTGCTTCCATATATACCAGAACTGCTTCTTCCATACCCGATACAAGTATATATTCATCAGCACTGTGGATACGATAATCAATTCCAAGCTTCTCAGGACCAAATGCAATGATATTCTTGAGTGACTTGGCATAAGTTCCACCGCCGATCACCATCGGTTCATTCTCCGTATCACCTGTTACATCCACATATGCCTTATACAGGGCTTCAACTAGCGGAGATTCTCTTGGGAAGAATAATGGATCACCGATTTCTTCTATTTCAATCCGTCCATTCTCATCTTCCAGTTTACCTTCACACATCCTGCGTACCTGATCTGCTTTTAAAGTAACAGGTACTCTGATATCGATCGTACAGGAAATAACACCGTCCTGTGTCTTTACAATTCCATTACAGAATGTCAGATCTCCATATTCATCTGCGAATTTTAAACCTACTCCGGAACCATCACAGGCTGTACCAATATGTGAATTATAGAATTTGACAAAATCATCTTCAAATCCAGCCTTTTCAAGGCATTCAAATGTTACCCCGGCTGCATTGACTCCTAATGTCGGTGTGCTGGCATGTGCAGGTACACCCTTTGCGTAAATGCTGATCTGCCCATTGTCTTCTGTTACTTTGTATTCCTTGAGCTTAGTTTCCGAAAGAGCTGCCGCAAGCTTCTCCTTCAATCCTGTCGATGCCGGAATAACCGTAGTGCAGGTATCGCATACAGCGTTGGATACAAAGCCGCCATTCATGGAAATGATCCTGGTATTCTTTGAATACGCCATCATAGACATGTGACCCTTTTCACCATGAATGCAGGGGAAATTCGCATCCGGTGTAAAGCCGCAGGATAACTCTTCCTCTACTTCATTGTAATGTTCCATACATTTAGACCCTGTTTCCTCATTACATCCCATGATGAGACGAACTCTTTTGTTAAGTTTCACACCGGAATCACGAAGCAGTTTCATTGCGTAGAGAGCTTCCAATACAGGTCCCTTATCATCCGTGGTGCCACGACCATATACATAATCACCCTCGCGTGTAAGTTTAAAAGGATCATACGTCCAGTCTCCACCTACAGGCACGATATCCAGATGTCCTGCAATTCCGATAATATCCTTACCTTCACCCATTTCTGCATAACCGCAGTAATTATCCAGATTCACTGTTTTAAAGCCAAGCTCCCCGGCGATCTTGAGTCCTTCGTCAAGTGCCCTGGCAGGGCCTTCTCCAAAAGGCATTCCCTCCTTAGGTGTGCCAAGTTGTGAATCAATTGCAACCAGTCTTCCAAGATTAGCGATCATCTCATCTGATAATGCATGAATTTCTTCTTTTATATTCATATGTCCTCCAAAATACATTTTTTTATTTATATCGTAGTATAACATAAAATGGAGTTAAGGTGTTGATTAATTTCTTTCATCTTTCAGCAAAAACGCAGAATTAACAATAACAAATACAGAGCCTGCATTATGTACAAGCGCTCCAACTACAGAATTGAGGATGTCTGATTGGCGGCTTCTCTATTATCTCCCGTGATCAGAACCGGCACAATCCCGATCTCTCCAAGTCTTTTGATCATATCCGCACTTTCATCACGCAGCGAATCAGCCAATGCAAGAAGCCCACATAACATTCCATCAACAGCAACATAAATAATACTTGTGCCCTTTTCTATCTGTTTCTTTGCGAGATCCTTTACCCGTTCGGTAATCTGTATTTTTTCCTTTACCATGAGTTTACCATTTCCGGCACATACTGTCCTGCCTTTAATATCTGCCTTCACACCCTGACCTGGAATCATGGTAAACTCTCCTGCATCTGCAATTTCCCCTCCAATATCGTTTTTGAAACATCTTATGATAGCCTTCCCAAGAGGATGTTCCGATTTCTTCTCCGCACCGGCAGCAAAAGCATAGATCTCTTCATCAGAATAAACGTCTACAACAGACTGCGCAAGAACGACTTTGGGAACTCCGACTGTAAGTGCCGTCACAACGATCCACGTAGCCCACCTGTCAGCCAACCCTACAATCCTTGCTTTGCCGGCATCTGCTGACTGGACAAGCCGGATCATTCTCCGGATAGAAGAATTTTCACCGACTTTTGTTGCTTTCATCTCAAATGCACCGAACTGATTGACCGTACCCGAGGAAACTTCATCTCCTGCACCCTTATCAACAGGAAGGGATTCTCCGGTCATAACCGCCTGATTGATAGAAGTCTGTCCGGAAACTATGACTCCGTCAACAGGAATCGTCTCTCCAGGAAGGACACGTAACAATGCACCTATCTTCACTTCTCCGGCTGCAAAATCCTCATGGATACAGATCGATGCAATCAACCATGTCAATAAAAAAAACAGCTATAAGCTGTTTTTCTTTTTTTATTACTGCATATTGGCAAAACGCTCAATTGCCTTGGTAAAATTCTTGATTTCTTCTTCGTCGCCGCTTTCAATAGCATCCTTGATGCAATGATTAATATGACCTTCCAGTACGATCTGTCCACACTTGTTCAGTGCTGATTTTGCTGCATTCAATTGTGCAAGAACATCTTCACACGGGACATCCTCATCTACCATACGGTCAATCGCCTGCACCTGACCTATAATCTTTTTCAATCTCCTATGGAGATTCTCAGAATCCATACACTTCTTCATATTAATACCCACGCCTTTCTCAGATCTGTATTCCAAATTCCTCCGGTAAAAATCTGGGGCATACGTTTTCTGAAGATGTGATAACAGATGCTGCCAGACGACTTCCGATTTCTGCTGATTCTCTTAATGTCTTTCCATAGGTGAGTCCACTGGCTACGCCTGCGCAGAATGCATCCCCTGCGCCTGTTGTATCCTTTACGCGAACCTTCTGTGATGGACATATTCCCTTATCGCCCGTCAGATCAGCATACACTGCGCCATTGCCACCCATGGTAACGATCATGGACGGGATTTTGCCCAATGTTACACGTTTTGCCAGTATTTCACACAACTCTTCCGGTGTCTTATCCGCATAATCCTCCATGAAGAACATTCCTGCCTCCAACTGATTACAGATAAAGCAGTCAAAGTTCTGCAGAAAATCCCTTCTCTCTACAGCTATGCTCATGTTACTTACTACGCCATAGAGCTTTTTATTATGTTTCTTGGACAGAGCAACTACCTTTTTGATAATTTCTCTGTCCATATCTACTTCAATGACTACAGAATCTGCATTCGCAAAGATCTCATCACCTTTTTCCTCCAGAAGATCAAGAATCGGCATAAGATTCGGTCTTTGTGATATAGAGCCGGCGAGATTGCCTGTATGGTCAAACACAGCAAGCCATGTTCCCATTCCACCAGGTATCGTAAGTACATAATCTGTATTGACTTTGTGATTTTTCAGCTTCTTAACTACATCTTCGCCAAGTGCACTGTCATCCACTATGCTGACAAAAGTAGGTCTAAGCTCGATATTCGCTATATCTTCTACGACATTGCGGCTCACACCGCCATGAATATACTCCACATGTCCGACATTTCTTCCATCAGGTATATAGATATCATCCGGAAAACCCTTAATATCTACAAACACTGCTCCAAAAACAACAATTCCCATGATAAACCTCTCTTTTGAATCTATTTCAATCGTTATGGAGCTATTATAAAGCATGTTGGACAATTTGCAAAGTATATTATTTTAATACACCGTATTGTTCATCTGATACCGGCTCACACCATTCATTAGAACAGCCCTCGCCCGGAACCTCTACTGCCAGATGAGAAAACCAACTGTCAGGAGCTGCACCATGCCAGTGCTTTACTTCTGCTGGAATATTGATGCAGTCACCCGGTTTCATTTCAACAGCTTCTTTGCCTTCTTCCTGATAGTAGCCGCGTCCTGCAACACATACCAGAATCTGACCGCCACCGCTCTTTGCATGATGGATATGCCAGTTATTTCTGCATCCCGGCTCAAATGTTACATTGAAAATACCTACCTGACTTGTAGACACCGGTGCCAGGTAACTTTGTCCGATAAAATATTTTGCAAAAGCATCATTCGGTGCGCCAATCGGAAATACCATGGATTTTGCATGTGCACGCATTGCTTCATCTTCATAGGGAAGATCACCCTCTGCTACCTGCCATACTTCCTTTGCCAGATTAAACACAGCCCATCCTTTTGGCCATCCTGCATAAAAGGCAACATGCGTAATGATCGCTGCTATCTCTTTCTGTGTTACACCATGATCCTTGGCATTCTGAAGATGGAATTTCAAAGAAGAATCTGTAATACCCTGCGCCATCAGGGCAACTACTGTAATGATACTTCTCGTCTTTACATCAATGTCCTCATTATTCCAGTTCTCTCCAAACAAAACATCATCATTAAAATGTGCAAATTGTAGAGCAAACTCTCCCAATGCGTTTCTTCCTGCTGTCTGTACGATTTTTTTCATATCATTCACCAAGCTTCCTGTTGTTTATAATGACTTTACCCACTTATCGATTTCCTGTTTATTCGCACTGTTAAGAACCTTGCCTTCACGGATCGTAGCATTCGGTGCTGATGGCTGTAGTTCTTTTACCGTATTTCCAAATCCGCTTCCACCGGAAGTTGCAAACAGTGTTATCTTTTTCCCTGAGAAATCATATTTCTCCAGAAATGTATTAATAATCGTAGGTGCTACATACCACCAGATTGGGAATCCTGCATCTGTCAAGACTGGGACAAAAAAAATTTTATTTTTTTCTGTACATATTCTATCAAACCCTTACTGATTTTTAAAGTACAGAATAGTTTATTACTCTTAACCTTTTCGTTACTACCCATAGAAGAAGCCAGCAGCTTTTTCACTACTGGCTTTCTATATTACTCATTTTGTTTACTACACTGCATTTCGGATAAAGTTCTCACCCTTAAACACAACCTCTATGTCTTTGTCGTTGTAAATGAGCACCTTATCAATTATGTTAGAAAGTACATCTCCGTCATACTGCTCCAGCATACTATACTGGGTTAGCTGTTCTATCTTCTCCTCTGCGTCAGGCTCCTGATTTGCAACTTTCTCCTGCAAATCTGATATCTGATTCTCCAGATCAGCTAACAGCTCTTGGTTTGTTTTTCTTAGCTGCACATATTCTTCTTTTGTGTACTTTCCCTCTCTGTATGACTGATAACAAGAAACTGTGCTGTTTGATATTCTGTCATACTCCGCTTTAAGCTCACTAATCAAATACTCATCGCTTGTCACCTTCCTTTTATCCTTTGATGCCTTTTTAAGTTCTTCTTCCTGTATAAGTGTTCTACAGATTTCCTTTGTGATTTCCAGCACCTTGTCCTGTGCTTCTGACTTCAGCATAAAAATCTGCTGACATTCGCCAGTCCTTACCATCCTGCGTTTTGGACAGAGGAGCTTCGGTGTACATACTGCACTGGAATTCATCAGCTTTCTTCCACAATAGGGACAGATAAAAAGATTTTTCTTACGTTTCTTTGTACTCTTTTCAATCCCTCTGGCTTCAACCCGTAGCATTTTATTGACTTCATCAAACATTTCATCGCTTACTATTCTTGGTATTGCACCTTCTACAACAGACCAGTCCTCTTTATTTCGTTTGCGAACCTTCTTATTATCTCCAAAACCAACAGTTTCACATTTATTCTGGATCATTATTCCTTTGTACTGCTCATTCTGGACAATCGCTATAACTTCTGAATTATCCCACATATAATCCCCTTTATTATGAACCGGAACATAATTGATTCCATTCTTCCACTGGTTTTGAACTCTTGTCGGGATTTTTCTCTCATTTAATATGCGGGCAACCTCACTTGCATTATATCCTGCAATGATCAGTGAAAATATCTCCACAACAACCTTTGCAGCTTCTTCATCTATTATCAGCTTATGCTTATCGTCTGGATCTTTCTTGTATCCATAGCAGACAAATGATGCCGTGTATTCGCCGCTCAGATTTCTTGTCCTTCTGGCACTCTTTACCTTTCTTGATAAATCCATACTGTAAAGCTGGTAAATCAGATTCTTATAAGCTACATCCATTCCTCCGGTAACACCAAAGTTTCTGTCACTGTCATAATTATCGTTGACAGAAATAAACCTCATTCCCATTGCAGGGAATACAAACTCCAGATAGTTGCCTACTTCAAGGTAATCCCTTCCAAATCGTGAAAAGTCTTTTACTATGATACATTCAAATCTTCCAAGCTCTGCGTCCTGTATGAGCCTTTGGAATTCTGCCCTGTTATTGAACATTGTTCCCGAATATCCGTCATCAAAGTATTCCAGTACCTCAAAACCTGCAAATTCCTCTGTTTTCTTGATATACGCATACAAGAGTTTTCTCTGTCCTGTAATACTGTTACTTTCGTCTTTTGTTCCTTCTTTTACCTCCTCATCCGCATCCGAGAGACGGATATAAAAGGCTAATTTTCTTTTCTCAGCCATTATCCTGCCTCTCTTTCCATATTCAGTTCTGCGAATTTTTTCAGTTCATCTTCATAGTTCAAAACGATCTCAAGATTCTTGTTTTCGTATATGCGTACCTGTGCAACAAACAAATCGACCATTTCCTGCGTCAACTTGCGTTTTCCTTTAAAACGGAGCATTTCAGCTTTTAACTGGGCAACGGTCTTTTCAGCACTTTCATACTGACTTGCCGCCTGCCTGTATTCATCAGCCTGTATCTTCAATTTCTCAATACGCTGTGAATACTCCCTGTTCAGTTGCAGATATTCCTTTTCATCAAGCAAATCTTCCGTGTAATCAGCATACAGACCGCTCTTTAATTCCATAAGTCTGTCCATTTCCTTGACACACTTATTCACAGCTTCCGTATATACCTGTTCCTGTCTGATTACACTGCTGTCATTGTGATGTTCCTTTAATATTTTTTCCCTGTCAATAAAGACCTGTATCTGCTCCTTTATAACAGCAAGCACCGCTGCATATATATCGTCTACCTTTACAGGCAGGCAGTTGCAACTGTCCTTTCCATATCTTTTTCTATGCGTACACATATAAACCTTTCCATATTTCTCAGGGTGGATATGGATACTGCTTCCACAACAGCCGCAGGTGATTTTGCCTTTCAGCATATTCACGGTCTGCTTTTTTGCTGGCTTTATTACCTTTCTTTTGTTCTTCTGCACCGCATAGAACTGTTCCTTTGTGATAAGTGCAATATGATGATTTTCAAAAACATACCACTCATCTTTATTGGTAGTATGCCTCTTTTCGTGTCTGTACAAGCATACCCTGTCTTTACCTGTCACATATCTTCCAATATAGACTTCATTCTTTAAAATCTGTGACAATGTATCAACAGTCCACTTAACTCCACGCAGCTTTTCAAGTTTCTCTATATTATGCCTTACTTTGTACTGGGCAGGTGTAAGGATATGCTTCGCATTCAGTTCTGCCGCTATCACAGAATGCAGTGTACCTTTTTCTGCCTCATTAAAAATCCACCTTACAACATCTGCGGCTTCCTTATCCTCAACCATTACCCTGACTTTGTTTTCATCAAGAACCACCTTATACCCATAAGTCACTCTGCCAACTGGAATACCTTTTTCCATCGCTTCCTGCTTACTGGAAGATATTTTCTTTGAAATATCCTTAGCATACAGATCATTGGCTATATTCGTGACCGCAACCATAAGGTCTGCGTCTTTCTTTGAGGAATCATAATTATCCGTAATCGCTACAAAGCGGATATTCATCATCGGGAATACACGCTCTACCAGATTGCCCGTTTCAATGTAATCTCTACCCAAGCGGGACAAATCCTTTACGACAATGCAGTTGATCCTTCCTGCCCTCATATCTGACATCATACGCTCAAATTCCGGTCTGTCGAATGTTGTACCGGAAATTTCATCATCCATATAGATGTCATGGATTTCCATATCCATCTGCTGATCCACAAAGTTCTTAATGAGATTTCTCTGATTGATCAGGGTTTTTCTGTCTCTCGTTTCATCTTTTTCCGCAGACAATCTCACATATATGGCAGTTTTATACACTTTGGATAATACATTCAGTGTATCCGGTGATTGTTTCGGCTGTGTTCTTGACTTCCTTGCCATTTAGACCACCAGCCTTTCCGTATCCTGCTGTTTTTCCAGCTCCCCGGCTCTTGCAACGATTTTCCTGTATTCATCGTCACAATCCAGTACGATTTCTATATCACCGCCCTCATATACCTTTACGGACTGTATAAGGCTCACTACCACATTACGGGTAAGAGAAGGCATTGTTTTCCATTTCCTGTGTTCTTCCAGCCACTCGGTATCTCTTTCAATTCCGGCAGCAATGTTTTCTGCTTCTTTCTGTAACCTGTCGATTGCCTTTTCCGCTTCAGACCTTTTTACTTCAAAGCTCTCCTTGATAATCGCAAAGTCTGATTTATCAACGATTCCATCTTTGTAGTCCTCATAAAGTGAAACAAGCATCTGATTATATTTGGTTATCTCTTTCTCTTTTGCACTGATCCTCTCTTTTGTCTTTTTCTGGTCTATTCTGAAATTGGCATTGTTGCCAGCTTCCTTTATCACTTCATCAGCGTCCAGAAGTGTTGCTGTCATTTCCCTCAAGGTATCAAATACACGGCTTTCCAAGTCTGCCTCTTTTATCCTGTGGGAGCTGCACTTCTTATTCTTCTTGTTATTGGAACACATATAGTAAACATACTTTTTCCCATTTACCGTAGACACCTTTCGTGTCATAAGTGCTCCACAATCGGCACATACTGCTATTCCGGATAAAAGATAGATAGAGTCTTTCCCCGGTGCCATTCTCATATCCACTGACAACAGACGCTGTACAATCTGGAATGTTCTTAAAGATACCAGTGCCTCGTGATTGTTGTGGCATACTGCCCATTTCTCCTGTGGCTTTAATATCCTTGTTTTAACCTTATGGTTAGGTGTTGTGATTTTGCCCTGTACAAGCGTTCCTGTATAAATAATATTCGTTGCAATACGCCTTACAGCAACAGGAGTCCACAACAGCTCGTCTTTCTTCTGAAATGCTGTCTTATAATTCTCTCCCTTGCTGAGCTTATATGCCATAGGTGAGAGAATACCAAGAGCATTCAGCTTGTCACTTATGGCATCAAGGCTCATTCCGTTCTTTATCCAGTGGAAAATATCCTGAACCACCGGACCAGCATATTCGTCAGGAACAATCACATTATGGTCAATCTCAGATTTCTTGTAGCCATAGACACAGTAATTTCCTACAAATTCTCCGTTCTGTCTCTTTGTTTCAAGGTGGCTTCGGATTTTTATGGAAATATCCCTGCAATAAGCGTCATTGATAAGATTCTTAAACGGAATGATTATCTCGTTTCCCTGTGCCTGTGTATCTGCACTGTCATAGGCATCATTGATCGCTATAAATCGTATCCCCATTGCAGGAAACATCCGCTCAATGTATCTCCCTGCGTCGATATACTCTCTTGCAAACCTCGAAAGATCTTTTACAACGATACAGTCTATAATACCGTCTTTCACATCCTGCATCATAAGTTTAAATGCCGGACGGTCAAAAGTTGCCCCTGAATAGCCGTCATCCTCACGGATTGATACTATTTCAATATCTTCTTTGTCTTTTAAATAATTAAGTATCAGGGATTTCTGATTTGAGATACTGTTACTTTCAGCTTTTCTCACATCATCAAGATCGCCATCTTCCTTAGATAATCTAACATAGATGGCTGCTCTGTAAATTCTTTTAGAATTGTTCATGTCCACCACTCCTTCGATTTTCTAAGTTAGAAGTCCCAAATCAAGAGGAATGGAAACATAAATATGAAATTGATACCCTTTCGGGTTAGATGTCCTTATTTGTCTGTAATGATATCACAAATCCATCTGAATTTCCACCCCTAATTTTGGCTGACTGCTCTATACATTGGCAAGCATAGCAATATAATTGTCTTTCAGGCTTTCCCCGTTATCAGAAAATGAAATCTTAATTTTGCTCTTTCCTGATCTGCGGAAATACGGATTACCTGTCTTTGCAATCATTCCCGCAACCTTCTTTTCCACAGGCATTCCGTCAGCGTACTTTATGCTGTTTACTTCCACCAATGTATCAATATCCACATCTTCTAATCTCTGTGCCGATATTTTGTCCAACTGTTCAACTGTCATCCTATCCCTCCAATCAAATTAAGCCACCAGATATGCTGACGGCTATGTAACACCGGAGCTTTCGCCCCGGCTGGAATTTATGCGATTGGATTATTATGTTTTGTACTCATACCCAACTGGATCTGCATACCTTTTGTTATCTGTCTTAACTGGTTTTTGCTTACTTTCCCGATTTTTTCTATCAGGTCCGTATCTTTCACATCACATAACTGCTCACACTGAGCGATACTGTTCGTTCTTAATCCAACAGCCTTAAACGAACTGATAAAAATATGTGTTGGCAGATATGTCTTTTTATGAATCTTACTTGTAAGCGGTACTGCATGGAATACCGTGCTATGTCTGTTTGCACTGTCATTGCTCACAATCACTACTGGTCTGATACCGTGCAGCTTGTGGTCATTCTCATCTTCCGGTACTCCAAAATCAACCATCCAGATATCGCCCCGTCTTATTTCACTCATAATATTCACTTCCTTGTCTGTCAACTGGTATTTCCTGCCCACGGATATATTCGACAGCTTCCTGTTCCGTAGGGCAGGCAACAACTCTGTCTCCTTTCCCATCAAACACCACGGTTTCTGATGAAAATGTCACTATGCTTAATTCCTTTTTATCCGGCATTATCCTCCTCAAACGAGATGAGAGCAGGTTCATAGCCCCTGCTCTCGTCATTAATACTGATACCGTGCTCCGCTGCAAGCTCCATAATACCCTTTACCACATCTTTGTCCGATGAAATATCATAGATACTGCTTACCAGAATACTGATAATGGAATCTCTTTCGATATAAAATTTAAGTCTTTCCACAGACTTCGTATCTTTAAAGATTGTTTCTACAATCTCAAAATCCGCTTTCTTAGCATATGCTTCTATCCTGTCTGCGGCTCTGTCGGCATTCCTGCCTACACAGATAACACAACACTTACTCATAAAACCTCCTATCTGTCGGCTCTGAGACGTCTGAAAAATACTGCCATAAAATCAGCAAGTGAAACAATACCGTTATCTTCCTTTTTCCCTGCCTGCTCCATCTTCTGATAATATCCAGCCATATCATCGTTTGCTGTCTCAACCGTAATGCCGTGCTCTCCGAGCATAATGATGTTATCCATAATTGTTTCTTCACAATCACCGACCATATCACTCATAAGAGTAACAACCACATCAACATCTTCCACCTCTGCCATACCGACAAAGGCAAACTTCATAGGAAATGTCATTCCCTCCGGTCTTGCGTTCTCTGAAATGACTGCAACCACCTCATATCCATTCACAGTGCAATACTCCTCAAGAACCTGCATTACCATCTGATCCGCTGCCTCATTTCCTGTTGCTCCAAAATATATAACTGCTTTATTCATTTTAAAATCTCCATTCCTGTTTTTATTTTGATTTGATATCCTGTGCACACTTTATCTCCTCACATAAACTGACCTGCCAATGCTCTCTGCACTTATAAGCCCCGTTGTTGTCTGCTGGTTACTGCAAATCAGTTTGTGTGGGAAGATAAAATACTATCTTCCCGGTTT
>ULPV01041693.1_pt1 | contig 36784 bp, 30 predicted proteins | sample 1953831 | NCBI WGS metagenome assembly ULPV01 (sample SAMEA4835638, study PRJEB28245) | human gut metagenome | biome: gut microbiome; material: fecal sample | place: Denmark | collected 2008 | reverse complement strand
TTAAATTTTTATTTATTATTAAAAAGCGCATGTGGTTCATTCCACATGCGCTTTGTTTTCTGTTCATTTCTTTCTATATGATTTTCTATAAAAACTGTGCGTATACACTTGCCAGTATTACAGTGATCAGTCCAGACACCGCAATTGACAGACTACTCATAGCCCCTTCTATATCACCAAGTTCCATTGCCTTGGCTGTACCGATCGCGTGTGATGCAGATCCTATCCCGATGCCCTTTGCTATGGGTTCTTCAATCCAGAATATCCTGCAGACCGCTTCTGCAAACATGTTGCCAAGAACACCTGTAATGATAATGACCGCAACGGTGATCGTCACGATTCCTCCCAGTTCTTCTGACACTCCCATTCCAATCGCCGTCGTAATGGATTTGGGCAATAATGTAACATATTCCTCATGGCTCAGTCCAAACAGGATTGCCAGTATCAGCACACTGGTAACGCTGGTCAGGGCTCCCGCCAGAATTCCTGCCAGAATTGCCTTCAGATTCTTCTTTAATATCTCAAGCTGTTCATAGAGAGGTACTGCCAGACATACAGTTGCCGGTGTCAGCAGATAGCTAAGGTATTTGGCACCGTCATTATATGTATCATATTCTACTCCTGTAATTGCCAGAATCACGATAATTACTGCAATTGCGATCAACAGAGGGTTAAAAATCGCAAGTTTGAATTTCTTTTTTAACAGTACACCTATTTCATAGGCCGCCACGCTGATCATAACTCCAAAAAACAAGGAGTTTCCCATTATCTCATTCATGCTTCTCCCCCTTTTCCCTGCGGATGACCCACTGGGTAACTCTTCCTGCCATTGCCATAACTGCTACTGTTGTGATCACTGTAATGACTGCAAAAGGTAACAATACAGGCTTTAATACATCCCATGAAACGATCAGTCCCACACCCGCCGGTATGAACATAAGCGGCATGATCTCAATCAGAAATTTCGCTGCATCCTTTACCATGTCCAGTTTGATCACTCCTGTTAAAAGTCCTGCAAATAACAGGATAAATCCGTACACACTTGCCGGAATTGGCAATGGAAGTAAATATTTCAATAATTCTCCGCAAAAGGAAATCATCAGGATCAACATGAACTGTCTGACATATTTCATAACTTTTTCCTCCTCGTACTAAAAAAAAACGCCTTCACGCGTACTTTTATAGGATAGCATTTTTCTCAGAAAATATGCTATAAATATATCCGCTCGTTTTACCAGCATTTTTGTTGAACGTTCGTTCTGAAAGCAAAAAAAATCCCGCAGGGGGTGAAATCTGCGGGATTTATATACTTATCCTTCAATGGCAATGTATTTATTCTGTTCAACCTTCGGTGCATCTACCTTAGGTACGGACAATTTCAGGATTCCGTTCTCGAATTTAGCATGAATATCTTCTTCCGTAACATATTTACCAACATAGAAGCTTCTGCTTACGGAGCCGGTATAACGTTCCTTACGAATGTATTTGCCCTTCTCATCTTTTTCTTCTGTGCTGCTGTCATTAGAAGCACTGATCGTCAGATAACCATCCTTGAGTTCAGCCTTTACATTTTCTTTCTTATAACCGGGAAGATCAATGTCAAGTTCATAGCCGTTCTCATTTTCCTTGATATCTGTCTTCATCACATTGGCTGTATTCTTTGCATAACTCCAGTCAGCAGGGAATGCAAAACCATCCATTAATCCATCAAATAAATCTTCTCCAAAAATACTAGGCATCAACATAATCAATTCCTCCTTATATAAAACATCATTGTTATTTTACGTTTCTGTGGAACAGGGCTTTGATTTTTATCTCTCTTCCCTTGTTCTGATTATGTTATACCACCGCTGTTAGCACTCGTCAATAGAGAGTGCTAACAATTAACAAATAGTTTAGATTATTTATAATTCTATAATAAATAGAACAGTTAGCATTTAATTATATTCATTCATATCTGTCTCATCTTTAAATACTTTTGAAAGATAAGCAGGATGCAGATGTACTACCTGTCCCAGATGATCCAGTGACAAATCTTTATCAAAGTTTTCATAGACATAGGATTTTATAAAGGGAATGATATCCTGACTGTCTCCGGAAGTACCTTCTCTGTCCTTCTCCACTACAGGAGTATCCTTAAAATTTTTATGCAACACGTTTTGCAGTTGTCTCATTTCCGCCTGGTTCCTTAGCTGTTGCTCTTTTAATGTAGAAGAGATCAAATGACGTATTCTCTCTACCATTCGGTTAAACTGTTCAAAAACATATGCGAACTCATTGTTCGGCAATTCCGTTATCTGCGTTTCAAAATTTCCGTTCTCTACCTGTTTTAAATGTTCCGTAAGAATCTTGAACTGCAACAGTATATTCTTATAGAACAGAATCATGAACAAAAGACCTACCAACATCAATACTGCAAGAAATCCACTGGTAATTCCCGCTATATTACGCACCGGACGCAACATTTCACGCAGGGGGTAATACGTGATCATCCGCAGTCCGTTAAGGGTTGGCGCCGCTTCCAGTATCTGATATTTCTGTCCATTGATCTGCACTTCGTATGCAGTGTCATCGCTTTTGTTCTGTTTGACTTTTTTATAGATTTCCTCTCCTGTTTATTTACGGCAAATCACTTACCTTCCATGAACAAATTATATAGTATGAGATTTTATGTAAACACACCCCGGTTTTAATTTTATGTCCCCAATTTTAAGGAGTTTGTCTGTATAAAAAAATCGCCAGGACTTCCTGACGATTTTTTGCTGCCTATTTATTGATTCGTTCTTTTAATTTTTTGAGATATTCATCCTTTAGTGCACATTTTTCTTCTAACACCTGTATCTGTCTCTTCAGTTCATCCATATATTCGCGGGTCACCTTCACACCGCCTCTGACTGCGATATCTTCATGCTGACTCATTTCATCCAGCCATTGCCTTACTGATTTCTCACGAATTTCATTATATGTATTGTCTTCCGGAATTAACATCGCTATTCTCCTTCTATCATTTCCATGATTGCCTCTATAGTCTGCCTTCGCTGCTCTTTTGCATCGATCAGTGCCTCTCATGGTTCTCTTCTTTAATCTCCCAGTGGATCAGGAATGTCAGTGCCGCTCTCAATGCGATAATGCCTGCGACCGTGACGATTTCCGTCCATTCTCTTACAATAACTGTCTTTAAAATCTCACTGCACAGCTTGAATTCCAGACCGATCGCAAGCCCCTGCGCCAGAGTGATCTTCATATCCGGCAAACGGCGGATATATGCATAGACACCTTTTAACCCTGATATGATGATCACAATAACACCAACAAATTCAAAAAATAAAATTGCAACTTCAACAATATGCTTTAAAACCACTTCCATAATTTCAATCATTGTTTCTTCCCCCTTTTCACCTGCAGGCTACTCTGTTTCCTCGCCTTCCATAAGTTTAAGATAATCTCCCTTGTCAATATGCATCATGGATATCTGATTGTGATATCTTCTAAAGCCGTATACACAGTCAACATTACGGATCAGAGACTGTAAACGTTCATCCGGTACACAGACAATGAGCTGTAAGTCCATCTTACGCGCGTATTGCAGGCAGACAGCACTTCTCTCCTGATCCATCTTGGAAAAGGCTTCATCCAGAAGCACCAGCTTGATCTTGGAATCTCTGTTGCTCTGTTGCATGTAGAGCATGGCAAAGCCAGCCAGTAATGCTACATACTTGGGGTTCTGCCCTTCACCGCCGGAATCCCGTCCTGCCATCTCATCTACGAAATTCTCCCGGATCACATTTCCCTGTGCATCTGTTACCTGTTCATACATGCTAAAGGACAAATAGTTACGATAATCCGCATACTGTTCCATTTCCTGCATACGTCTTTCTCTCTGTGCTCCGTCCTCGTCCTTGATCGGCATGAATTTATCCGTCAACAGCTTAATTTTGTTCTCATACTTCTGATAGAACTCATCTTCGCCCAGACTGATCTGACCTTCCACCAGATTACCGCCTATATTCTTGCTGTCAAGTTCCGGTGCCGTCAACATCTCATAGAACTGACCATTCTCGTTCTTTGCCGGTTCTATCTTGATCTGATAGGTACTGTCTGCGAAATTAGTCTTGCGAAGCATTCGGTTGATATCATGCGTATGACGTTTTGCTGCATTGATATCCCCATGGATCGTAGCAATAACATTTTCACGCAGACTCTTATAAATAATGGCACACTGCTTCTCGAACTCACTCTCATACTTGGGTTCATAATCCGTCTCATAATCATTAAGCAGGTTTACATAAATATCATTGGATTTCTCCATGCCACTGAATCCTACTGACGGATATTCCCTGTTGAAGCGGTTTCTGGCAGCCTGTCTGCTCTCAAGTTCTTCCTGCTCCTTGCCCTGCAAAGTGAGAATCTCACTGTTTTTCTGATTCTTAATGCTCTGTCCGGAACGGGTCTGCAACAGCTTCTCAACCTCTGCTTCCAGTTCGGGATTTGCAATGTAACCCATCTTCTTTTCTTCCAAAGCCTTCTGGTTACTGCTGATCTCACCCTCCAAATGGCCTTTCTTGTGCTCAAACTCATTTGCAAGACGCTGGCTCTGGTCTATCTGTGTCTGTTTGTCTGCACGTTTCTCTTCCAGTCTGTCCCGGCGATCCTGTAATTCCTTATACTTGCCTTCCTTGAGCGCCTTGATATCCTGTTGCAGCGTCTGGATCTTACCCATGGTCTTATCCAGTTCCTTGCCTGCTGTAGACAAAGACACAAAATATGCATCTTCATTTGACAGCTTCTCAAACTCTGTCGCCTTACTTAACCTGTTGATAATCTGGGTCTGCTGCGCATTCTCTTCTTCAATTCTCATCAGTTCTGCCTGGTATTCTTCCAGTCTCGCCTTGGATACCTTACTACCGATACATGCATATTTATCATAATCACGCTTACGCAAGTGACGGAAAATGTAATTACTATAGGAATAACAATCCGGTGTCACACCATCCCTTACCTGTTCCAGCTCTTCTACAGTCTGACACTTGATAATTCTGCCCAGATAACGCTTGAGACATGCATCAATATAAGGATATTTCGTTTCTACAGACTCATAAAGAGAACCCTGCTCTGCTTTGGGTTGGCTCTTTTCGATCGCTGCTGTATTGATCAGGTCTATTTCCTCATATTTCTTCATATCACGGAATGCTACTGCTGCCTCATGGGCATATTTAGGCTCTGTGACCAGAGACAGCTTCAATCTGCCCATTCTGCCTTCGATCGCATTCTTCCATTCCTTATCCCTTACATCGAACATATCTGCCAGAATGAACACCTTGATCGTACGACCATAAAGGTCACTTAATCTACGTTCCAATGCACCTCTGGCTTCCTTTAAGACAGGAGAATATGGTTTCCTGTCATTCTTCATGTCATCCACCAGTGTACGCAGTTCCTTCAATTCCTTATCGGAATCCCGCTTCTGCTCCTTATATTCTTCCAGTGTCTCTGCAATATCTACCAGCGTGTTCTGAATACTGCGCCGCAGTTCATTACACTGCTGCTGTGTAATATTACCGGCACAAAAGGCATTGATTCTGTGAAGCATCGGGTTGCTGACATAGTCTGTAATCGCCTCATCCTCTTCCCATTTGCGCAGTCCTTCTGTGACTCTGCGCCACTGGGTACTGTTATCTGTCAACATCTGTGCAACACGCTTAAGCTCACTTAGTTGATTTTCCTTTGCTCCCAGGTCACTTGCCTGTAAATCCGCCTTAACCTGGATCAGTTCTTCATCAATTTCCTGCAAAATGGATCTGTCCTTATCCATATCCTGTGCAAGATTGTCCAGATCCGCCATATTCTGTGCAAGCTGTTGCTGTGCCGATTCGATCTTGTCCTGAAGATCCACTACATCTATACAGCGTATCATGGCGTTGGCTTTTGCAATATCAGTGCTGACCAGCAGCATCCTGTCCCCTGCTTCCCGAACCTCCCGAAGCAGCTCAATCCTATGACGCATATCCTTGATCTTATCCTGAATATCCCTGTAGGAGCCTAACTGGTCGCTGATCTTCTCGATCACGTTACTCTCACTCTTAGGGAACATGTAATCCCTGATAAACTGACCTGTACCATTGGTCATTTTCAGGGCAATGGCACTCTTTTCCATAATCTGGAATCTCGTTCCATCAATGTAGCCCAGAATGACATCATAGAGAGCTCCCAGATATGCCTCCCTGGAAGGATAGGTACGGTTCACATCCCTGCCTTTGTTGGATTCTGACTGTGCCCGCACCTCCAATAGCTGTCTGATCTCCTGATTGGTGTATACATACCCTTTGGAATTGATATACTCTGATTCCGGTATTTTACCTGAGTGACTGAAGAATACATCCTTCTTGATCTCACTGTCATTGTGTTTTACTTCAAAAGCTACTCCGACACAGGTAAAATTATGCGTACCGGTATCCTCGATTTCCAGAACGATCGTAGAACAGAAATCCGCATTCTCACGATTGGCTGTTCCGTCCTTCTGCTCCCCACGAAGATAGCTCAGGACGCTTCTTCTGTTCTTGGCATCATCTGCCGCTTTATTCAGGAAGTTGGATGAGAAACTTCCGTACAGAAGCACCTGTATCGCATCCATGACCGTAGATTTACCCGAACCGCTCTTGCCACTGAACAGATTCACATATTCATTAAATTCCAATACCTTGTGTGCCACTCCACCCCAGTTATTAAGACACATTCTGGTAAATATTTTCTTTGACTGTTTCACTTACTCTACTAACCATACCTTTCTATATTCTGCATGTTCCATATATACTGCTTCTTATGCTTCCGTTGTCGCTCCTGCTTCATCCTGATACTGTGCTACCAGCTCATTGATATCTACAGAAGAGCAGAATATGTTGATCGTACTGTATATATAAATCGGGGTATCATCCTCCACATTGCCTACAGCTCCCGGCAGTTCAATGATCTGATGCACCTTGAGCAGCATAAGTGCATCCTGCCATTCCTGATTCGTCAATTTCCTGTTGATCAGCTTAGTGCTTGCTCCACTTTCCCTGATTTCACGCAGGCAGGTAACTGTTGCATTCAGACCAGCTCCCATGATCTTCTCACGGTACAGTATTTTTAAGATCAGCATGATCCGCGTAGTCATCAGATTCATACGTTCGGTAGGCATGCCCTCTCCTCTGATCCTGAATAGCTGCTCCTGTGGATCATGTACCAGCTCCAGATCAAGCAAAGACAGATATGCCGCGATAAATTCTCTATGATTTGCACAGGTTCTATACCTCGGATTATCCCTTTGTATCAAAGTCACAGGATCACATTTTACCTGCAGGATACAGGTCTGTTTAAATAAGTCCTGTATTGTCTTTTTGATATTCGCCGCTTCTCCCGGCGACAATTCTTCCATATATTTTAACATCTGTTTATCCAAACCTTTCTATCTGTGTCAATCCTCATCCGTTCCCTGGCCCCGTATCGTCAGTTCAGAAAAAGTAAATCCACTCTCACTGGTGAACTCACCGCCCAGGTCTACCACATCCATATCACTCTGGTTCTCTGTCGTTTCCTGCCACAGAAACATGATCTTTTCAAGATCTTCTATGGAATTGACCGTATCTTTTGTTGTTCTGAACACGCCATCCTTCATATTCTTATCACGGAATGCATGAAGCTGCTTTCTTGTATACAGCGGCTTTGGCACAAAGTCAGTGATCTCACTTCTGCTCTGGTCACTCTGTTCTTCTGCGGTAAGCGGATGGAACTGCGGGTCAGCCCCTTCACGGCGCTTATACATACTGTCATCATCAAATATCTTGTAAGGCACTGTAAGCTTGATACGTTCTCCCAGCTTATCCATCAGTTCCTCTCGTCTGGGGCTGGTATCCAGCAAATGTAACAGCTTGAGAATATTATCTTCGTCATGTGCACCCTCCTGAAAAATGTAACGAATCCTGGCAAGCGCACGTCTGGCAAATACTGCCTTTTGCTCTATCAGTTTGTTGTATTTGCGCTCTATCATGTCAAACTCACGCTCTATGCGATACACCATGCCGGCCGCTTCATCATAATAATTCAGAGATTGCTCCAGCCTGGTATATGCCACGGAATCTATCGCAGTCCGGCTAAGCTGCACACCGACCTGCATTTTTCTCTGCTCATTATCATATAATATCCTGCTGATCAGCTCCTTCACTGCCTCTTTATAGCGGTAAAAGCTGTCAGTTGTAGTCAGGATCGCATAACGCTTACTGTCACTGTTATTAATTTCATCGACCAATACCTGCTGGATTTCCATGAAATTCTTACTTTGGGAAAGTTCTTCAAAATAAGTACGCATCCCATTCTGCATATTGGATAATAGCTGTTGCAGGTTCTTGGAAGTACGAATAGCACTTTTCAGTATTTCATTGTTCTTTTCCTGATCGGAATAATAGGTGAAGAGTGCACTATATATGGAAAGGATACTCTCTCTTTCGCCTGTTTCATCTTCTTTTTGCAACTTCTCGAACAATTCTACATAGAGCTGGCTATATTCAGGAAAGGACAAAATATAGGTGTTCAATTTCTCATCATAATCACTTCGAAGCCAGCCCCAACGGATCAGACGGCGCAGGATTGCCGAGGGCGTTCCCGGATAGGAGTTTTCCTGTTCTTCTCCTGAGGCTTCCTCTGTATCCTCTTCCACATTTTCCTCGTCTTCCTGCCAGTCGATCTGGCTCTTATTCATCGTCTCGGCAATGATGGAGGTGCCTTCTTCGATAGTCAGCCCAAGTGCTGTATACAATTCACTGTTTTCTTCATATATTGCTACCAGAAACATCATATAAGCATCCATATTGCGGGTACGGAACAACTTATAGAATTCCTCTGGAATCTGTTTCTTTAAGATCATAAATTCTCCTTCATATAAAAGGTTATAAAAATACCTGTCTGCGGATCATGGAGTGCAGACAGGTATAGTTTAACATAAATTTTAGGTTATGTGAAAGATTTAAAGCCCTATTTTTTCATTCTCGATATAGCGGATGCAGACGCCGCCAGGGGCAAGCCGGGTGGTGTGCAGGTTGCGAGAGAAGAGTATCTCACCCTGCTGGGGGCGGAGAAGTTCTACCGGAGTATCACTGGCATTGACCAGTACCTCCAGTTTCTCGCTCCAGCCGATCTTCTCGAACTGGATAACTCTTGGGTTCTCATATTCCGCAGGAAAATGGAAATTACGTTCTCTCATAAGAAGCTGATTCTTTCGAAGACTGATCAGTTCTTTCATAAAAGATATCTGTGACGCATAGCTGCCCTTTTCTATCTCATCCCATGGCATACAGCGTCTGCAGTCAGGATCAAAACTACCCTCCATGGCAATCTCGGTTCCATAATAGATACACACACTACCCGGCATGGTAAACAGTAACGTCAACAGCGCATCATACTCATCCATACTGGATACAACACTGCGAAGTCTCTGGGTATCATGGGAATCCAGCATATTGAAAAGTACATCATTGGTCTGCTGCATATAATTCGTATAGCATCGATTGATCATACATTCGAAATCTTCATCCGTCAGGCTCTTATCAATAAAGAAATCCTTCATACTGCCTGCAAGGGGATAATTCATGACTGCATCATACTCATCACCACGAAGCCAGTTGATGGCATCATGCCAGATCTCACCCAGAATATAAATATCCGGCTTGATAGCCTTAAGCGCACTGCGAAGCTCTTTACAGAAGGTATGAGATACTTCATTTGCCACATCGATACGAATACCGTCCACATCATATTTACGAACCCATCCGCATACCACATCCACCAAATAGTTTCGAACCTTTGGATTATTGGTATTTAATTTAGGCATTCCGTCAAAAAAGGCAAAAGTATAGAGTTGCCCCTTCTTCGCTGCCTCCCAGTTCTTATCCAGCGGCCACTGATTGATCATGAACCAGTCATAATATTCGGATTCAGGTCCCTTTTCCAATACATCCTGCCATGGTCTGAAATAAAAGCCGGCATGGTTTAATACCGCATCCAGCATGATCCTGATCCCACGCTCATGCGCCTTTTCCACCAGTTCCTTCATAACCTCATCATTTCCAAAATGAGGATCGATCCGTTCATAATCTGTCGTATCATATTTATGGTTAGATGGTGACTCATTGATCGGTGTCAGATACAATCCCGTTATCCCAAGCCCCTGTAAATAATCAAGCTTCTGGATAATTCCATCCAGATCACCGCCATAAACATCCCTATGTCCTTTAATGGATTCACATTTCCAGGGCTTCACACCCTCAGGATCATTTGCCGTATTCCCATTACAGAATCGATCCGGGAAAATCTGATACCATACTGTCTCATTGACCCAGTATGGTGTTCTGTTTACATCTGCCGGATTGAGCCAGGGCATTGTGAAGCACTGACGACTCCTGCCCTTTAACTGCATCTGTTCCTCGCTGACAAAACCATCCTCGAAATAATACCATTTCTCTGTCTCTGTAATCAGTTCAAAATAATATTTCAATCTCTTAAAAGGTGGAATGATCGTAGTCGTCCACCATATCTGATCTTTCAATTTCTTCTTAAAAGGAATGCCTGCCTTCTCTCCGGTCCACTCCTCGCCTCCACCCAGGATACCATTGGCAAAGGGGTCTCCATAGATGATGTTCACGATCTTCACATCATATCCTGTCTTCAGGTTAATGATAAGCTGATTATCATCCAGCGCATAGCAATAATTATCCGTTGATCTGTGAAAAACTGCTGCAAACTCCATATAAATCCATACCTTTCTTCTACTCCCTGTCCATATCCATGCAAGATGAAAATATAGCTTACATAGCTATGAACAGTTTATTTTTACCCCATTGTTGTTTAGGAAAACGTTTTCCGTACGTGTTACAGCTATTGTACACGCAATATTGTGAGAAATCAAGTCTTTTATATTTTGTCGAGGCATAACAATGGTTGCCAAAAATCTAACAAACTTTTATAATAGACTTGTTGTAAAGTTTTCAGGTTATTGAGAGGAGTGTTTATAAAAATGGCAAAAATAAGCAGCAGTCACATTGCAATTCCCACTATATTAAAGGTTGAAGATGGTGCCTTGGATAAGATAGGGCCTTATTTGCAGGAAAGTAATCTGCAAAAGGTAGTGATCTACTTTGGAAATGGTCTGATCGACATGTTTGGTGAGAAAGTTCTTTCCTCACTGCATAATGCCGGAATCGAAGTTCTGGAATATTGCGAATTGGATACAGTAGACATTGACGATATCATTCGTATTGCCTTTGCGCTGCCCAATTCCACACAGGCAATTATTGGTCTTGGTGGTGGCAAAGTCATAGATGCCGCCAAATATATGGGATTTCTGCGTAAACTGCCCTTCATCAGCGTACCGACTTCTGCTTCCAGTGATGGCTTTTCCAGTGCGAGTGCCTCCCTTATCATTAACAAAAGACGCAGTTCCGTACCTGCGCGTATGGCTTATGGCATTATCGTAGATACTGACGTGATCAAAAGCGCACCTGAGAAATTTCTTTATTCCGGTATCGGGGACATGGTGTCCAAGATCACCTCACTTTATGACTGGCTCTTTGAAGCCGAACACGGCGCAGCACAGGTCAATGACTTCGCCATGATGATCGCCAAAAAGGCCGTGAACAGCTTCGTCCGTACACCTTTTGAAACCATACATGACCGTCTGTTCCTGAAAGAATTACTGGATTCTCTTGCCATGAGCGGTATTGCCAATGAAATTGCAGGTAGCAGCGCCCCCACCAGTGGCAGTGAACACCTCATCTCACATGCGCTGGATAAAATGCTGGAAACACCACAACTTCATGGTATTCAGGTCGGTATCGCCACTTACCTGATGAGTCGCGTACATGACCATCGTTATCAGAGAGTCAATACAGTCTTTACCCAGACTGGCTTCTGGGATTATGTGTGCACCCTGAATCTGGATGTAGAAGATTACAAAAAAGCAATCGACCTCGCCCCTTCTATCAAGCCTTTCCGACACACATACCTTCATGAAGAACAGTATCGTGAACTGGCTAAGCAGATTCTGGTAGAAGATGAAGTTCTGCGTAGAGTTTTCCGTCTCGCATAATCGCTGTACACCCGCATAGTGGATGTTTTATAAATGTACTGACAATCATTGCAGCCAGACGGCACTTAATTTTGGAATTTAATCTGCTCGCCCTGAATTAACGGATAGTGTGCAAGTTCACTGCCATCCAGATTCTCCCTATGCATGTCTACTGCTGTGATCTGATGATTTTCATAAGTTGTATAATAATAGATTCCCTTATCCGCATTGCAGCATGAGGTATACAGTGTGATCTCATATTTACCCTCTGCTACTTCACAACAGCCTCTCTGCTGATCTACAGATCCTAAGATATGGAAGAACTGACTCACGCTTTCATTCTCAGATTCACCTGAGATGGCATGCATTTTAGTGAATGCCACTTTAGCAAAGCGGGATGCGGAAGAAAGATCTCCGGGCAGTCCCAAGGCTCCCATACCTCTGCTGTAGGTATTAAGCGGCAGCTTGTCCGAGAACTGATTCTGAGGCTGTCTGGGAGATAAGCCCATATAATTATTCAATAAGAACATCTGCGTAGGAAAGGGCGGATTGTTAGTCATGACACCTACCGGGTTATCATAGACATACAGTCCGTCTGCCATACATTCTACAGTAATAGCCTCTTTTTTATCTGCGATCAGCCAGTGAAGCTGTGCTGCCGGGAAATACTCATTGAATGTGGTTCCTACCAGATTCATCCTGCCAAGAGCTTCTTTTGCTTCTGTTACAGAGGCACACTGTGACAAGATCCAGGGGATAAATTCAAACTGCGCCACATTCTCTCTTCCCTGTTCTATCTCCTGATATTGGGCATTACCTACGAAGTTAAGTCCTGCCATTCCAAGTCCCTTCTCATTGATGGCATCATAATAAAGTGGATAACTCTCTGCTACATGTGCCATACCGATCAGTGCATAATGTGACTTTACCTCGCCCATATGTCTGAAATAAAAAGGAAAATTTCTGGGTGTAACTGTTACTTCTTCTCCATAATTACATTCATAATCCAATGTCCTGCCAAAATAAAAATCCTTCGTTCTATAAGTTGCCGCTGTACACATGCTGTCCACCGTACCTTTCCATATATTTTTGAAATGTATTTATAGTATAACATAAAAAAGCCCATCACAGTCGCGTGATGGGTAAATATTTAATATATATGATGCTAGTATAGCGTTTTTAAATTAACTAAACCATATTACTTGCCTATTTTCCCGATAGCACATGTCAAAAATCCTCAGCGTAGCCCGCTACGCCTACGTTTTTTGACATGCACTTTCTGAAAAATATTCTGCGTAAATGGTTCAGTTATTTAGAAAACGCTATGCTAGGGGCAAAAGGTCTAAATCCACATGAGCTTGCTCATAGATGGGTGAAAGACCTTGGGACCCGCCCCGATATGAGCATAAAAGTGGGATGTTAGTCCCACGATATGCGAATATTGGGTAGGATTGTGAGAGCACATAGTGCGGAACAATCCGCAGGCATCATAGTGTCCACTTGGCAAACTCTTCGTCAGTACATTTTACATAGTGTGTACCATCTACGAGATGTTGTGTACCCTGCTTATAATCGATACCTGATGTCTTATAGTCATAGGTAAGTGCTGTTCTGTTCTTCTCCACAACCGGGTTAGGCGCAGGAATCGCAGATAACAGGCTCCTGGTATATGGATGGATCGGATGATTGAAGATTTCATCGGTCGTACCTGTTTCCAGAAGATGTCCCAGATGCAATACACCGATCCTGTCGGAAATATATTTTACCATGGACAGATCATGTGCAATGAACAGATATGCTGTCCCGGTTTCTTCCTGAATATCTTTCATCAGGTTGACTACCTGCGCCTGGATCGATACGTCCAGTGCTGAGATACATTCATCTGCAATGATCAGCTTCGGGTTCATGATCAGTGCTCTGGCAATCCCGACACGCTGTCTCTGACCACCTGAGAACTGATGAGGATAACGGGTCGCATGTTCCGGTGAAAGTCCAACCTTGGCAAGGATCGCCTTGATCTTCTCCTCACGTTCTGCTCCAGTCTTATACATATGGTGGATATCCAATCCCTCCCCTATGATATCTCCGATCTTTTTACGTGGATTCAGGGAAGCCATAGGGTCCTGAAAGATCATCTGCATCTGAGTACGAAGCATTTGACTGGTGGATTTGTTCAGCTTACCACTGATATCCACATCATTAAATACAATCTTGCCTGCAGTCGGTTCATATAATCTGATGATACTCCTGCCAATAGTGGATTTACCGGAACCTGACTCTCCTACCAGTCCGTAAGTCTCACCGGGATATATTTCAAAAGAAACATTCTCTACAGCATGCACCGTAAAGGAACTGCTAACCTTGAAATACTGTTTCAAGCCCTCTACTGTAAGAAGAGGCTTTGCATTATAATTCACTGCCATAATCGGAAGCCTCCTTCTTCATACGTTCTAATCGAGCCTTCAGCTCCTGTGGCATCTCTACCTTAGGTGCTCTTGGATCTAACAGCCAGGTTGCTGCGTAATGGGTATCTGTAACCTTGAACATAGGTGGATCTGCTTTGTCATCCACCACCAGAGCATACTTATTACGTGCCGCAAAAGCATCACCCTGCGTCTCATGCAGCAGGTTTGGCGGTGAGCCCGGAATTGTATACAGTCTCTCATCATCCGTGTCCAGATCAGGCATGGCAGAGAGAAGTCCCCATGTATAAGGATGCTTCGGATCGTAGAATATTTCATTGATCGTGCCTTTTTCTACAATTTTACCTGCATACATAACATTTACATAGTCTGCAACTTTTGCCACAACTCCAAGGTCATGTGTGATATAGATAACAGAAATTCCTCTTTCCTTCTGGATTCTGCGGATCAACTCAATGATTTTTGCCTGGATTGTTACATCCAGCGCTGTTGTCGGCTCATCACAAATCAAAAGATCAGGGTTACAAGAAAGTGCGATCGCAATAACGACTCTCTGTCTCATACCTCCTGATAACTGATGAGGATAGTTCTTCATTCTCTTCTCAGCATCTTCAATACCTACTTCTCTGAGAAGCTCTACCGACTTTTCCCAGGCTTCCTTCTTCGGTGTCTTGAAATGCCAGATCATACCTTCCATGATCTGTTTACCGATCGTCATGGTAGGATCGAGGCTTGTCATCGGGTCCTGAAATACCATGGCAATCCGCTTTCCATTAATATGTCTGCGAATCCATTTCTTATCTTTTGAAAGGATATCTACCGTCTCGGGTGTACCATCTGCATGATGATAGGAGAACCGGATATTTCCGTTGGTTACCGTTGCATTAGATGCAAGAATACCCATGGCAGCTTTCATCGTAACAGATTTACCGGAACCGGATTCACCTACGATGGCAACTGTTTCTCCTTTCTGCAGGTCTATATTGACACCTCGTATTGCATGAACAGGTCCTGCAGTAGTACGAAAGGTGATATCCAAATCTTTGATTTGAAGAATTGTGTTTTTATCTTCTGACATCTTTTTACTCCTTTCGTCTTACATTTCTTTCATCTTCGGATCAAGTGCTTCTCTCAATCCATCCGCTACAAGGTTAAAGCTCAACATAAGCAATGCCATTACCACGATAGGCGGAATGATCTGGTAAGGATGTGTCGTAAAGCTGTTGAAGCCTTCTGATATCAGGGAACCAAGAGAACACTGAGGCACAGGAATACCCAGACCTACGAAACTTAAAAATGCTTCTGTGAAAATAGCGGTAGGAATGGAAAACATAACCTGTGTAATGATAGGTCCTATAATGTTAGGCAATACCTCTTTAAAAATAATAAAGAAACTGCCTGCTCCTAAGGTTCTGGATGCAAGGACAAATTCCTGCTCCTTTAATTTCAGCATCTCTGCACGGGCAATACGGCTCATGCCTACCCACTCAGTCAGCATCAGGGCAAAGATAATAGTCAACATACCAGGCTGTAATACCAGTAAAAGCAGTGTTACAATGACCAGTCTTGGGATACCGTTGGCAATTTCCAGAATTCTCTGCATGATAATATCAACTTTACCGCCAAAATATCCGGATATCAGACCATAGCTCATACCGATCACCATATCAATGATTGCTGCTGCAATGGCAATGATCAAAGATACTCTGGCACCTTCCCAGGTACGTGTCCAGATATCTCGTCCAAAGTTATCACTTCCGAACCAGTATTCTACATCATCCAGACCTTTCTCTATATAATAGTTGATAGTCTTGGAACCCGTTGTGGTTCGCATTGCCTCATCACCGTTAAAGATACCAAACTTCTCCAGTGCTTTCACACGGGGAGCAAAGTTCTTCTGGCTCAATTCCTGTCCGGAATATGTATACTCATTCATACCAGGTCCGATGGCTGCAAATAAAGTGATCAAAATGATCAGTACCAGACCGATGACTGCACTTACTTTACGGAAATACCGGATAAATACGTCTTTCCAGAAATTCTGTGCAGCATAGTTTTCATCAATTGTAATCGCACCTGCATTGTCTTTTAATACAAAATCTGCATCTACAGGTACATAGGGTGTGTTCATCTCGCTCATCATCATTCCCCTTTCCCTGCAAGTCGGATTCTCGGATCAATAATACCGTAGAGAATATCCACTACTAACATGATACCGATGTACATTGCAGAATAAATAAAACTCAATGCGATAACGACATTATAATCATTAGACTGAATTGCCGTTACAAGCAGACTTCCTACGCCCGGAATCGCAAATATCTTCTCTACTACCAGTGAACCTGTCATCAGATCGACGATCAACGGTGCAAGTACTGTGATAATAGGAATCAGAGCATTTCTCAATGCATGGCGCAATATCAGTGCTGAACCTGATATACCTTTGCTCTCTGCTAATAACATATATTCACTTCCCAATACTTCCAACATCTCACTTCTGGTAAATCGGGCAATGGATGCCATTGTAAACATGGATAATGAAATACTTGGCAATACACTGGAGCCAAAAATATCCTGTTGTGTGAATAACATGGGAAACCAGCCAAGTTTAAATCCAAAATTATAACTGAGTGCCAGCGCAAATACATAAGACGGAACAGATACACCGATAACAGAAATAATTGTTGCCAGAGTATCCCATATCGTATCATGCTTGAGGGCTGCGATCAATCCAAGAACCAGTCCTACTACTGCACCTACTGTAACTGCAAATCCACCAATCCTGATAGAAATTGGTAATCTGCTCTGGATCAACTGGGAAATAGGGGTATTCTTGGAAATGTTATAACTAACGCCCAGATCACCCTTTAACATATTGCCTACATATTTAAAAAACTGTACGATAATTGGCTGGTCCAGACCATATTTCGCATAAAGAGCTGCCTTCTGGTCTGCATTTAACTTCTCATCGTTAAACGGTGAACCCGGCATAAGCTGCATCAGTATAAACAAAACCAATAAAATCGCCAAAAGTGTAAAGAGCGAAGTAATCACTCGCTTGATTGTATATTTCTTCACCTTCTGCCTCCCCATCCTATGTTAAAACTTTTCATACTGTCTATCCGGAATCACATAATAAAGGACTCCAAACAGGCACAAAACCGCACCAAGGCTTAGACTTCCTCAGTGCGGTTCCAATTAACAAATATCTCTTATTCTGCTTTTACCGCATTCTTATATACACGGTTTAAAGCAACCGGGTGGAACTCAACACCTGTAACCTTAGAAGACATCATTTCTGCATTACACTGTGTGTAAAGAGGGAAAATAACTGCTTCGTCCATTACGATCTTCTCAGCATCGTAAAGTCTAGCCCAACGTCCTTCTGCATCTGTACAAAGGTCACCGGTTGTACACTCATCAATGATGGCATCATATTCTGCATTGCTCCAGAAACCATAGTTGTTAGAATTATCTGTTACCCACATACCAAGGTAAGTCATAGGATCAGCGTAGTCAGGTCCCCAACGAGTCAGACCTAACTGGAAGTTACCATCCTGCATATCCTGTACTCTCTGTTTCTTAGGCTCGATCGTCAAAGTAACTGTAAGTCCCGGAAGAGTTGTCTCCCACTGCTCCTTTAATACCTGAGCAACCTTCTGAGGTGCGTCATCAGCATCTACAACCATATCAAGTGTAAGTTCTGTAGCACCCAGTTCATCTAAGCCTGCCTGCCAGTACTCTGCTGCCTTGGCTGCATCAAATGCGCATACATCAGAGAACTTTGACTGATCACCAGAGAAGTCAGATCCGTCAGGACCTGCTGCAAACTGCAGAGGAACTGCTGTATAGGTAGGTGTAGAACCATCCTTTAATACATCTGTTGTGATGGCTTCACGATTGATAGCCATTGTCAGTGCCATACGGATATTTAAGTTGGCAAGCTCAGGAACTTCCTTGATATTAGGAGATACATACCATAAGTAACCTGCACCGATTGCCTGGAATTCAGGATCATCCTTAACCTGATCAACCTGCTCGCCGTTTACCAGCGTAGTATCCAAAGTACCTGTCTGGTAGCTCATCAATGCCTGCTGTGAATCCTGAATTACCTGATAATTTAAGCCTGCAAGCTGTACGCTGTCTGCATTATAGTAATCAGCATTCTTGGTTAAGTGGAAAGCTGTTGCAGCCGGTTCATAGGAATCAAGTACGAATGCACCATTAGCAAGTACTGTTTCAGGGCTTGTTGCAAAGGTATCTCCACAGGAGTTAAAGAACTCTTCATTTACAGGATAAAATGTAGGGAAATACATCAGTGACAGGAAATAGCTGACAGGTACATTTAATTCTACCTGTAAAGTCTTGTCATCTACTGCTGTAACACCAAGTTCGCTCTTATCTTTGTTGCCTGCGATAATATCTGCAGCATTCTTGATCTGACCGATATCACTTAACATATAGGAATATTCGGAAGCAACTTCAGGATCTGCTGCTCTCTGCCATGCAAATACGAAATCTGCTGCTGTAACAGGAGTTCCGTTGCTCCAGTTGGCATCATCACGAATATGGAATGTATAGGTAAGTCCGTCATCAGAAAGGTCATAAGATTCTGCCAGTGCAGGTACTGCCTGTCCGTCTGCATCCATCTGCATCAGACCATCTGTATAATCTGCGATAACTTCAAATGAAGTACCATCTGTTGCCTGTTGTGGGTCAAGTGACTCAACAGGTGTTTCTAACATAATGTTCAGGTCAGAACCGCTTGCTGTAGCTGTTGTTGCATCAGCAGAAGCTGTCGTATCTGTTCCTGTTGCAGCACTTGTCTGTTCTGTTGTAGCAGGCGCTGCACTGCTGCCGCATCCAACAAGACCGATTGTCAGAACGGAAGCCATTGCGATCGCTAATGTAGCTTTCATTTTTTTCATAACATTTCCTCCTTAGAGTTATTAGTACAATTTGTAACTAATTCGCGTCCCGAAGCTGTATTCATGTATACCGCCCCTTACGTTGATTAACATGCTATCACATCAGCGCACTAAAATCAAGTATATTTATACAAAAAAGTACAGAATATTGCACTATATTATCTTTTATTATGCAGTTTAATGCATTTTTTGTACAATAAAACGGTGGGGCAAAAGTCCCACCGTCTGGTTTTTATGCATCTGATCTGGAATAGGAATTCTTCATCAGATTGCTCAGTTCATATAATACTTTATCTAAAGTAGCTGCTGTTTCTTTCTTAAGCATATCTGCCAACGCCTGATTTGTCTCCTGCTTTAATGCCAGTCTCTTTGCCCCATCATTTTCTTTTGCAAGAGCCGCATCACACAGTCCGATCAGCTCATGTGCCCTGGACATCACATGCTCCTGATAACGCTCGATATGGAAAATCGACTTTCTGTAAGAAGCATCTGCCATTGCAGCGATCAGTCTGCTGGACCAGTAGAAGTTATCCGTAGATACCTCTCCTGTTGTATTGCCGAGATATTCCGGTATCTCATCCACATCTGCATAGAAAGGAACCAATACATTGAATGCATTGGATGCAAAAGCCACCCATTCAATGATGCTGCTGTCTTTGGGCTGATCCGGTCTGATCTGGATCACTGACACGAAGTCATTTCGGTTGATACCTATGGAACGATATGCGCCCTTCAGTGACTTATCACCGTATGCTGCATAGGGATCATATGGTGTTCCCTGATAGTGGGAAGATAACACATACTTTACATCCTCAACCGTAATCTTTTTCTCCGGTACCATGCACCAGGGAAGATCATCAGAATAAGGTGTATACTCGGATACAGGTCCATCCCATTTCTTCGTATGAGGATTCAGATACCGCAGCATGAACCACGCGCGGGGTGTATTATATACATGATCTGAATCATCATGACTGCCAAATGCATCTCTTGGGTTCAATACACCATCCATAGACAGATCCAGATGATTCTTCGCGATAAATTCCTTCATATCTGCAGAACACATATAATCTTTCTGTGTAGTAAGTGCATCTTCCAGATCAAAAGCATCGATTCCAAGCTGATTAGGCATAACCACATAGACATCATCCGGTACTCTTCTGGCAATCCAGTGATGACCACCTATTGTCTCCAGCCACCAGATCTCATCTGTATCCTGAAAAGCAATACCATTCATTTCATACGTACCATACTGCTCCAGAAGGCTTCCCAGTCTCTTCACGCCTTCTCTGGCACTGTGGATATAAGGAAGTACGATATATACGATATCCTCTTCACCGATTCCTCCTGCGACTTCTTCTTTGCCATCTGCTGCGGGCTGATATACCACTAATGGGTCTGCACCTAGCACTCGTGGATTAGAAGTAATGGTTTCTGTTGCTGTCATAGCAACATTGGCTGCATTCACGCCACTTGCAGCCCACACACCCTCGCCTTTCACGGCATTGGGTACACATGTATATTTCATAGGATCTGATGGCAGCTCAATCTCTACATGCGAAAGTTCTGATCTGTATTTGACAGGCTGCTCCTGTGGCTGCACGACAACCACCTTCTTCGCTGTAAAATGTCCTGATGCTGAATCATCATTACGTGCAATCATGGTAGAACCGTCATAGGACGCCTTCTTACCAACTAAAATCGTTGTACAAGCCATTATTTATTCCTCCTTTGTGTATTCTTATGTACACTAATGAAATCATAGCACTTTTCATCAGGTTTCTACAAGCAGCATTCAGTATTTTGAAAAAATTAATACATTTATTATATGTTCCATTTCCTTTACGATCCTGTCAGCATCAAGTCTGGCACCTGTTATTCCAAAGACTGCAAATGTGACCGCGCATGCCCTTGCTCTGGTATCTTCAATCTGGAATGTTCCTTCCCTGCATCCATCCTCAAGGATTTCCTCTAATAATTCACAGACTTTATAAAATGCCTTTATCCTCATCTGATCCATCAGATACCGGAATTCTTCTCCTTCCTGCCCCATACCATACTGGATCAACTGTGGTTTTACATTTATGAATTGTCTGCTGCATGCCTCTATCAAAAGCAGAATGCGTTCTTTCGCCGGCATGCTATGCTCCTTTGTAATCTGTGTAATAATGGGAATAAGATCCTCGCCAGTACTCTCAAGAACAGCTTCCATCAACTCTTTCTTGCTTTTATAATAATGAAGAACTGTACCACGGACAACGCCGACCTCTGCTGCCACATCATCTATACTTGCATTATAAAATCCCTTTTGCATAAAAATTTTTCTTGCAGCTTCCAGTATCTGCTTTTTGCGTTGTTGCGTGTCATTCATTCTTTTTGTCATTGATTTACTGCTCCTGCTTCCTATGATTCGTTTGTTGGAAAATACTGATCCAATTCATCAGATAACTTTGTTTCCATCTTCGATTTTCTTTTCAAAGTTTTAAGCTGTTCATTCAAATAGATCATTTCATGCATTCTATTTCTCGCATGGTCACATACACACAAATCTCCCAAAATTGTATAACAGCATAATTTTATAAACAGGTATGCTTCTATTCTCCGGGATGAAACCATTAAATAATCTGATTCAGGCAGAACTTCATACCCAAGTTTGACCAATGCATCATAATTTTCTTTTACAGCATCAATACATTGATTGATCAAGGTGTTATTATGTCTTATATTTTTATAATCACAGTTTGAATAATATGCCAATGCAACAAAGGGCATAATAAATGCTACGTGACTTTTCAGCCAGTCATTCATCTTATTCTCAATCGTAACCTTTATCTTGGTTCCTTCAAAAATATTTTTTATGAAATCATCACTCTGATCTGTACCATCAATTCTTCCCATAGTCATATTATTTTTGTTAAAGGACTCGATTACATTCCCCTTCTTCTGTCCTCCAGCACTGAAAAAAGCAAACAGAACTTCTTTATCGGCAAGCTCTTTCGCATATTTATCCGCATAAATATTATTTCCGACCAGTACAATATTCCTGCTCACATTCTGCTGCAGTATGGGTAAAATACTGTCAATCTGAGTGCACTGCATTACAACAAACACAACATCATAATAATCCTGTTCCTTTAACTCATTGATAACCGGCAGCCTGTCGTTTGTTTTCTTACCTGCAAACAATTTGTGCCGAATCGTCATTCCATTGTTTTTTATTTCCTCATACCAGTTTCCTCTGGCTAAAAGTGTAACATCCTTGTGAGATATCCACAATGCATGTGCCAGATTGCATCCTAATACACCAGCTCCGTATACTAATATTCTTATATAAATCACCATGCCTTTCCATATTTATGATGTTGAATACAAAAGTCCATGTGTTGTTAGACCTTTTGACCTTGGCATCTATTTATAATATCATAATAATTTGTTATTGACTTTAAGTCAATAACAGTACATGGATATTTAATAAAAAATGCCACCCATCACATAAACCAATCTGTGATAGATGACATTTTCCTATTTCCATTATCTTAGTAAAGCTTTAACCCGCTTCTTACGGGTTCGCAGGTCAGGTCTACTCCCAATCTCTTGAAGGTCTTAGAATCAGCCTCTGAAAGCATGACTGAAGTATGCACCTGACATCCTCTCAGCTTCGGGATCTGTTCCATAGCGCGCTCCGCATTTTCACTGCTGACAGAAGTAAGTGCCAGTGCGATCAATACCTCATCACTATGCAGTCTCGGGTTTTTACCACCCAGGAAATTAACCTTCAAAGCCTGAATCGGTTCAATTGCTTCCGGCTTGATCAGCTTCTCATCATGCTCGATCCCCGCCAGATATTTCAGCGCATTCAGTAATAATGCTGCCGATGCTCCCAGGAAATCTGTTGTCTTAGACGTGATGATCGTACCATCTTCCAGTTCAATGGCTGCACATGCCACGCCCAACTCTTCTGCCCTTTTCTTCGCAGCTACTGTAACCTTACGGTCATCTGTTGTGATCTTCGCCTGTTTCATCAGAAGCTCTATCTTATAGACTTCATTCTCGGAAGCCTCTTCTTTCGCTACTTTATTGATCGCAGTATAATATCTGCGGATGATCTCCATCTTGGAGGCTTCACAACAGGCTTCATCATCAAAGATACAGTTGCCAGCCATATTGACACCCATGTCAGTCGGTGATTTATAGTATGTGTTCTCACCATAGATACCTTCAAAAATAGCATTTAACACAGGGTAGATCTCAATATCTCTATTATAATTAACAGTAGTCTCACCATAGGCTTCCAGATGGAATGGGTCGATCATATTGATATCATTCAGATCTGCTGTTGCTGCCTCATAAGCCAGATTTACAGGATGTTTCAGAGGAATATTCCAGATAGGAAATGTCTCAAACTTGGCATAACCTGCCTTAATGCCTCGCAGATTCTCATGGTATAACTGTGACAGGCAGGTTGCCATCTTGCCGCTTCCCGGCCCAGGTGCCGTAATGACTACCAATGGTCTGGTCGTTTCAATATAATCATTCTTGCCAAAACCATTCTCACTTACGATCAATGGAATGTTGGAAGGATATCCCTCAATGATATAATGCTGATATACTTTGATACCCTTCTTCTCCAGTCTTTCTCTGAACTGGACTGCACCACTCTGTCCTGCAAACTGAGTAATGACAACACTGCCTACATAAAGACCTTTCTTCTCGAACTCACTGATCAGACGTAATACATCTACATCATATGTGATACCAAGATCTCCCCTGACTTTATTCTTTTCAATATCTGCTGCACTGATTACAATGACAATCTCTGCTACATCAGAAAGCTGCATCAGCATCTGTAATTTACTGTCCGGCTGAAATCCCGGCAGGACTCTGGATGCATGGTAATCATCAAATAATTTACCACCAAATTCCAGATACAGCTTGTCGCCAAACTGACTGATCCTCTCCTTAATGTGCTCTGACTGAATCTTCAGATACTTGTCATTATCAAAACCTGTTCTCATGTGTGCTTCCTCTCGCTTACCACTACTATATTGATTAAAATTCTACGTTATATTGTAGCATAAGAAACCCCACATGGTAAAATAGATTTATGAAATTTTTTTACCATTGTTCTCCAGGGTATTTCATGCCCCAGTCTTTACGAAGCCTCGTCATGATATCCATAACATCTTTGGAATACTGTAGCCGCATATTGGAAGCATCCCCGCCTCTCACTGCCTGCTCCATATCCATCATCTCATAATAAAGGGCGTTGGCAGTCTCACCGCTCTCTATCTCAGTTCTTTTGCCACTCTCAGCATCTACGATCACTGCCTTATCCGCTCTTGGATATTCCATGATCTCAATATATCCCTTCTCACAGCTTATCATTGCTCTCTTGGGCTGTTTGGAATGCATGGAAAGAGCAACTGTTGCCATCTGCTCCTGTTTATTCTTTAACAGAATGGTCGCCTGCTCATCAGAACCGGTAGGAGATGCTTTCCACTGACTGACAATATCCTCCGGCTTCTCTTCCATGAAGCTTCTGACGATAGAAAGGGCATACACTCCGATATCAAGCATCGCTCCTCCTGCCAGATTCATATTAAAGAAACGGTTCGACATATCATATTCCTTGAAACTGCCAAAATTCATGGTTATCATCTGTACTTTCCCTAATTGTCCACTCTGTATAATTTCCCAAAGTTTCTTATAAATTGGCATATGCCATATCGTCATGGCCTCTGCAAGGATCAGCTTCTTCTCTGCTGCAAGTGCTATCATCTCATCCAGTTCTCTGCTGTTTAGTGTAATGGACTTTTCTACCAGAATATGCTTGCCATGCTCCAGAGCCTTTTTCATAAATTCATAATGAGTATTATGAGGACTCGTAATATAAATAATATCTACCGCCTCATCCTCAAATACCTCATCAATCTGATCATATACCTTCTGCACACCATATCTGTCGGCAAAATCCAGAGCCTTCTGGTGTGTACGATTGGCTACTGCATACAGTCTTTTATTCATTTTGACAAGTGCCTGTGCCATTTCATTAGCAATCACACCGGTTCCAAGCACTGCCCAGTTCAAATCCCTGTTTTTATCCATACTCATTACCTGCCCTTCCCTTAATTTTCACACATTATTACTATACCCCATTTTAAGTAAAATTCCTACCAGCATTTCTTACATCTTCCGTAGCCCTGTCTCTCTGCTTCTGCAATCGTCACCTGTCTTGCTTTGTTCGGATTCATTCTACCACAGTTATTGATTCTGTGATATTTGGAGCCTGTAGCCGATAGCCAGCACATGGCTGAATCGCTGCTGTTACTATTAGATAAAGATTTATTCGATGAGTTCTGAAGCTGTGCGCCTGTGTCTGACTGGCCTGATGCGGAAGTATCGGTACTTACTGTGTCTAAATCTGATGCCAGAGAAATATCAGCAGAATAAAGAATAGGTTCACCCGAATATAACAGACTGTACATAGCCAGATATGCTATGTTGGTTGTATCTTCATCAGTCCCGGCAAATCCTATATAAGTTCCATCAGATGCCGACAGGAAACCATACACAATCTTGCTTACCGCCTGATTGGTACTGGATATATAGCTATACTTGATCATCAGTGCGTATTGCATTGCCGCAACCAGTGTATCACCATCTTCACTTGCTGCTATTTCTGTCAACAGTGACGTGAAAGGAGCTGTCATCTCTGCATATGCCAGTTCACTGCTAAATGGTGCTATATACATTTCATCCACCGAAATATATTCGTAATTGATGTAATTCTCCGAAGCCCACGATGAAAATGCCTGCGTTGCCAATGTATTCAACACACTACTCACAGTTTCATCATACGCTCCTTCATTTACGACAGCCGGATATTCTGCCTTGGCTGAAAGCTGATTCAATAAGGCTATATCACTTGCCGCAGCCTCTGTCTGCATAGGATTTCCCCAAACAGAGCAGACAGCAATTGCTATAATGGTTAATAATGTTACCCAACAATTCTTTCTTCTTTTTCTCATATTCTACCTCCTGAAAAGCAAAAAGGGACACCTTCTCAGTGTCCCTTACCCCTTGAAAGTATTGTACTACGTTGTAGTCTACTTTGTCAACCTTCCAGGATTCAATCCATTTCCTTACAAAGCTTTTCCTATTAATTCAGCACACTTCGCCAGTTCCTCTTCTGTGTGGCTGGACATAAGTGCGACCCGAAGCCTTGCCGCTCCTCTGGCAACAGTCGGATACCGTATCGCTGATATGAAATATCCATTCTCATAAAGATAGTTTGAAACTGCCAGTGCCTTTTCCTCATCACCAATCATGACAGGAATTATGGCAGTTTCAGACTTTGCATTGATACCATATCTTTGAAGCTGCGCGCAAAAATACTTTACATTGTGCTGTAAGTTTGTCACTCTTGCAGTTTCCTTTTCAAGAACTTCAATTCCTGCCAGATTCGCAGCCATAGTTACCGGAGAAAGTGAGGTAGTGAATATGAATCCTCTCGCCATATTCCTCAGATATTCTATCAATCTTGTCTCACCTGCCACATATCCGCCTTCTCCGCCTATCGACTTGCTAAGTGTTCCCATCAAAATATCTACTTGTCTTTTTTCATGCCAGTACTCCCGGATCCCATGACCAGTCTCCCCGATCACTCCTGTGGAATGTGCTTCATCTACCATGGAAAACAACTGATTCTCTTCACAGATATCAAGAAATTCCGGAAGCTTCAATATATCTCCATCCATTGAGAAAACCGCATCACTCACAACAATGCCGTTTTCACATGGGTTCTCCCGTATTTTTCTTCGCAGATCATCCATATCATTGTGGGCATACGTGACAATTTTGGCTTTTGAGAGGCGGCAGCCATCAATAATACTTGCATGATTCAGTTCATCGCTGAAAACAGTATCTCCTTTATTCACCATTGCGGATATTGTTGCAACATTGGCAACATAGCCTGTATTAAATACAATCGCTGCTCCTGTCTCCTTATAGGAAGCGATCTTATTCTCCAATGTGTTATGTACCACTGTATTTCCGGTTGTAAGTCTTGAACCACCGGAACCAAAACCATACCTGGATGTTGCTTCCATAACTGCTGATTTTATAGATGGATGACTGGCAATATCCAGATAATTATTGGATGCCATCAATACATAATCTTTTCCATCCACAGTTACATGTGAACTCTGCGCCGACTCTATTGCCTTCATTGTACGGAAAAGATGATTTTCCTTCAAGGATACCAGTGCTTTATCGATTCTATCCCACTTCTGTGACTTTCCTGCATCTGATTTTTTGTAAACATTTTTCTGCACATTTCTGACAATCACATGCCGGTTCTGAAGAAAATCAATGGCTTTCTGTGCTTCTGCATCTGTTCCTCGAAACAGAAATATTCTTCCGCCCTTTTCGCTTCCCATTTCCTTCATCTTCGTGATTCTTCTGTAACCGATTTCTTTCGAACTCACATAACCTGTCACATAATCAGGATCATCTGAAATACATATCTCACCAATGATTCCCTGACAATTTGCCACCTTCGTTGCAAGTACAATTGCTTCTTCGTAATGGTTCTTTTCGTTTCCGATTCTGTCCCCCTTCATTCTCTCCTGATCCATATTGGTGGCACGAATCCCGCGTTGTTTATCCGGCTCCAGACGAATGAGCCTGTCAACATCCAGAAGCATAGCGCCTCTCATGGCATAGGTTTCATCCAGAAACCGCATGATGTCTTCCGGATTATCTATGCCGATTTCCTTTAAATATTTTCTTATCTCTTCCTGACCATTTCCCCATTCTTCAACCTCAACTGTCTCTACCGGAAGTGCATCAAGATAGATAATGTCCTCTTTGCTGACTCTGTTTATCTTCAGATTTAAAGAATCTGCTTTGCCTTTGGAATGATGCATTCCCCGTTCTATCAGCGCACTGGAAAACATGTCAACATCCGATGCTGCAACAATTTTCTCTGCACCGGATATGTGTACATCCGTACCATTCTCCTTTTTGCTTGCACGCATTTTGATACTGTACAATTCATCTGCACTCATAGATCAAATTCCTTTCTGCTCTGTGAACCAGTCCTTCATGACATCAACAACCTGTCTGATCTCATCATCCTGTATGATATACGGAAACATGGCATACATAATATCGAGAAATGGTCTTGAAAATACTCCGCGTTGATATGCATACTCCTGGAATCCGATAAGACATGATGGATCATATACCTGAAAGCAAAGACATCCTCCCATAAATCTGATCTCCCTGATAAACGGATGAGTAAATCCGGAAACCAGATTTCTGACCACATCCTCTATATGCTTAATCTTTCCCATATAGTTCTCACGTTCAAATATTTCTATGGATTTTAATGCGGCACTACATGCAACCGGATTCCCCATAAATGTAGGTCCATGCATAAGTGCATCCGTGTCCTTATCAGAATAGAATCCTTTATATACTTTATGATTGGCAACTGTTACTGCATGTCCGATATACCCTGCAGTCAATGCTTTTCCAAGCACCAGAATGTCAGGAAGCACCAGATCAGCCACAAAACGATTTCCAGTACGTCCAAAACCGGTTGCAACTTCATCAAATATAAAAATGACATCATATTCATCACAAAGCTCCCTTGCCCTTTTCAGGAAATCAATACTATACATTTTCATCCCACCCGCACCCTGAAGAAGCGGTTCAACAATAAATGCATAAAATTCCTTTCCATGCTCCTGAAATGCTTTTTCCAGAGCGTCAATTTCCGTTGGAATATGAATGACATCCTTTTTATCATCTTCTGTCAGTATGAAATGATAGTCCTCATCATCTCCAGCCTTCATGCACATAAATGTATCTCCATGATATGAGCTGGTGAGTGAAAGAAGTTTTTTTCTTCCACTGCCCCGATTAATATTAAACTGTAATGCCATTTTCAGGGCAACCTCCACGGCAACCGAACCAGAATCTGAAAAAAAGCAGTAGTCCAGATCTCCCGGGAGAAAATCTTTTAATTTTTCTGAGAGCTTCAAGACTGGTTCATGCGTAAGTCCACCCAGCATAACATGACTAAACCGATCAATCTGACTCTTCATTGCTTCATTGATTTCTTTGTTTTTATATCCGTGGATCATGCACCACCAGGAAGATACAGAATCTATCATTTTATTATCCTGCGTATACAGATACACTCCCTCTGCATCTATAATTTTATATGGTGTTTTCATTTTCTTCATCTGTACATATGGATACCAGATCATAAGTTCCTCCTGCAATTATTCTTATTTTTAATCTTGTTATTACCTGTATAGCGAAATTAATTTTGCGATATCAATATTCAAATCCACATCTCCCATGGATACCTTCGCCAGAGTCGGAAGCCCTGTCATATATTCACACATACGTATGTTATCTTCATGCATGATATCATCCGCGATATAATGATTAAAAATCATTCCTTTTATGTTCATATTTCTATTTTTCATGTATTCATAAGTCAGTACAACACTGTTGATCGTTCCAAGTCCCGCATCTGCAACCAGAATACAGTCAAGATCCATCTCACCTATTACATCTGTCAGCCCGATACGTGCCTCATCAAAACAGATTGGACATAAAATACCACCACTTCCCTCAACCGTAACATAGTCGTACTTCTCTTTTACTTTTCTGTAACCATCCATAACAACTGCCATCTCGACCGGATTTCCTTCCAGGCGTGAAGCCAAATGCGGAGAATAAGCATGCTCATAAACATATGGACACATTTCATCTAATGGCTGGGCAATCCCCGATATATTCTTAACCCACAAAGCATCACCAGGAATCAGAGAACCATCCTCTCTCCTTTCATTTCCACTCATGGCAGCCTTAAAATAGCCGGGATTCATCCCTTTCTCTTTTAATTTTTTAACAAGTAATCCTGTAACGTATGTTTTACCAACATCAGTACCAGTACCGGTTACAAATATTCCTTTCCCCACTTCATCATCCTTCTTTCTTGTGTACTTCAGACAAAGTATATGATGGCTTTTATCCAATTGTCAACCTCTTTTATTTTTATGGTTGACAATTGGATGTTAATTTTATACAATGACCTTGCTTTTATCCTCTCCCATTAGAGGGTAACTTAAAAATTTAAAACAAAAGGGAAAAAATATGAATACTGGAGAATTAAAAGAAAAGAATACATCCGACCGTTTTTTTGACGTTAAAAATATAACTATGGACGGCATGTGGGTAGTTCTGTTGTTTATCTCGGGCTTATTTAAAATTCCATCTCCTATTCCAGGAACCGAATTTCAATTATCAGCGCCGTTAGCCGTAAGTATCGGAAGGATCAGAGGCTTTCTACATTATCTTACTATCGGCATCATTGCCAGCATTATCGGGCTGATATTAGGTCTTCAGACAATATACAATGTCATTGTAGCAATGGTGTATCGTGTTGTAGCCGGTCTTATATTAACAGTTATAAAAAAAGACCCTTTGGCTCTTGTTATTGCAGGCCCCGCAGGAACATTTGCAGCCAGACTAGTATTGGCAGCAATTTTAAATGTTCCCTGGCAGCCTTTAGTGGTGACAGCCGCACCAGGAATGATCTTTACTGCAATAACCGCACCTTTTCTGACTGCAATGCTCCAAAGGGTCTTTAAGGTAATCTCCTGAAAATTAAAATGCCTGCTATATCAGCTATTTTAACTCTTCTGCCAGTTTATCAAGCTCTGCCTTGTTCTGTGTATTCATTGCCGACTTGATCGTTACACTGGTATCTGTAAAGGTAATGTCCTTACTCTTTTCAAACATTCCTTTGATTAATTTGGCTGCCATAGGCGCCCAGGTTCCATTCTCTATCACTGCCACCTTACGGTTCTGATAACTGCGCTCTGTCAGCCCCTCAATGTAAGCCCGCATACAGGGGAATAAATCTCCATTATATGTGATTCCTGCCAGTACCAGCTTATCATAACGGAAAGCATCTGCAATCGCAGCAGCCTTATCACATCTTGCCAGATCATACAATACTGTCTTTTGACCACTCTTGGATAACTTATCTGCCAGATATTGTGCTGCCTTTTTCGTATTGCCATAGACAGATGCATAAGCAATGACAACACCTGACTCTTCGGGCTGATAAGAGGACCATTTATCATATTTCTCCAGATAGAATCCTAGGTTGTCCTTTAATACAGGACCATGAAGAGAACAAATCGTCTGAATATCCAGTGTGGCCGCCTTTTTCAGAACAGCCTGCACCTGCGCTCCATACTTACCAACGATGCCGATATAATAACGTCTGGCTTCATCCACCCAGTCTTCCTCAACATCCAGCGCACCGAATTTACCAAAGCCATCCGCTGCAAAAAGAATTTTCTCCGAAGCTTCATACGTCATCATAACTTCCGGCCAGTGTACCATAGGTGCATATACGAAGTGCAACGTATGACTTCCAAGCTCCAGTGTTCCACCGTTTGCAGCTACAATTCTCTTCTCAGCAGCAATTTCTGTCTCCGGGAAAAACTGCTCCATATACTTAAAGCCCATTGCAGTAGAAACAATAGCCGTCTCAGGATATCTCTGCAAGAAAGCAGGAATGCTTGCTGAATGGTCTGGCTCCATATGCTGAATTACCAGATAATCCGGCGTTCTCCCCTCAAGCACCTGTTCAATATTTTGCAGCCATTCTTCGGAGAAATCACCGTCTACAGTATCCATCACTGCTGTTTTCTCATCCAGGATTATGTAGGAATTGTATGCCATTCCATTCGGAACCTGATACTGCCCCTCGAATAAATCCACCTGATGATCGTTTACACCTACGTATTTTACATTCTTACTGATTTCCATATATATCCCCTTTCTTTTTACATGACTTTCAAAACAATATATGTTCTATAAACCCAAAGAGGATATCGCGTTGATATCCCCCCTGCTTATAAGTTTAAATCTATAAAAAATATTTGTCAAATTAATGCTGAACTTATACTAAATCTGATTAAAATTAATGGCTTCATCTCATATTGGAAATTTTTTCCACAGTTACCTTATATATTATTTCTTAAATGTTCCAATATACCATTCGTAAATCTCATTTATTCTATCATCATCTGCAAAACTATTTCCATGAGCATCCTTTTCGTGAATTGTCAATACTTGAATATTACCATCCTTATCATAATATATTCCATACCATTTTTCTTCATTGGCAATAACATCAGATCCTACTTCCGGATAAATTATCTTGTAATCATCCTTATTGATTTTACTAAGTTTTTGGTAATTCTCTATCAGTTCATCTTTATCACAACTCATGTGATAGGAAATTTTGTCCGATATTTTTCCCTCTGAGTATTCTTTAATCAATTGCTCGATAGATAAAGAGCAAACATACTGATCAGAACTCACATAGTGATTTCCTTCCCTGTCATAAAAGGTAAGTGCTGAATCTGGATTTTCAGTATCATGAGTAAGAAATTTTATTGTATTCATAAAAACAATATCCGGAACACAAGCAGAAGCTCCTACTTTTTCTTCTTCAGTAGAACTGGACTTAAAATTTCCACATCCCATTATACCCATCATAATACAAATCAAAATAATACTTATTCTTCTCTTTGACACTATTTTACTCCTGCTGCGCTAGATTCATTGTAAAATTCATTTACTGATTTTATTCCTTCTTCAGTAATATCAAAAACATGCCATACAGTTCCAACTACATTCTTAGGAACATTAAAAGTCTTAACTTTCTCATTTCCTGCATATACCTGCACCATTGCATTTGAAAGAGATAATGAATTAGATGATGAGTTATTTCTGTTTGAAAAATTATGTACAGAATATCTAAATTCTTTTCCACTCTCAATCAAACTTCCATTTAAAGTAATAGTAACAGTTTCTGGTCCATACGATGAAGTATCATCAAGATCTAACTGTGCAATTTTTTCTCCATTATATGTACCTATTTTCCTGCCATAATATACATGACACTTCTGAATTCCATCCACATAATATGTTAAATGAGAATCCAAATCACTTGGTGTACTTCCCCAAGTAAGTACAATTCTGTATTCATCATCCGCTAAAACCGGAGTCAGTACCATAGTTGTATTAGCTAGAGGTGAAAGCATTCCAGTATCTCCTGAAATAACATTATAATATCCTGTAACATACCCATCTCTTGATACTTCAGCGGTATATGTTCCTACGCTGACACTAAGAGAAAATGTTCCGTCTGATAATGTTTTTGTGCTTCTGACCGTTCCTAAAATATTTTTTACATAATTACCAGATTTATTATTCCAGCCCTTACGGAGCTTAATTGTAGCACCATTTACACTTACACCAGTAAGTGCATTTTTTACTGTTCCTTGAACTGCACTTCCAGAATATGCAAGAGAATGCCATTTACTTAACACAATATTTTCCATATATGTGGTTTCGTCAGGATTTATTACAATCCCATTAATTGCATATGGTAAATATCCATCCTTTGAAATAACAAAGCTATATGTTCCCTGAGGTAATACTTGTAAATAATATCCTTTTGAATCTGACTGGAAAGTAAAACAATAATTCTCCAGATTATATTCTCCAACGCTCTCACGAATTGCTGTAATCTTCACATTTGCCACAGCATTATCATCTACATCCTTTGTAAAGCCACATACAATTCCTGAAGGGAATGGATTGTCATTTTCGTTTGGTGTATATGCTCTTCTTGCATAACCACAACTCTCAACAGCATCTGGAACTGGATATGAGTCTGTTTCATCTGAAACAGACTGTGAGCTACCTAATCTCAAATATAGTTTTACCAATGAACCTTTAATTGCTGGATTTACTTGATATAACATAGCACTAAGACCAGCTATATAAGGGGATGCCATACTGGTTCCTTGCATAATTCCATAACCTAATGTATCCATAGTTATTGGTACTGTACTTAATATATTCTCACCTGGAGCAATAACATCAACCCTATCTCCAACGTTACTAAATGAAGATACTTTATACGAACCTGAACCATTATTTTTCATTGAACCAACAACAATAATTCTGCTCTTTACATTATACTCCCTTATAGCTGTAAGTGCACAATCATAATAGGCTAATACGTTCCCACTGTATTTTGTAATTGCAGAATCATTTTTTTCTGCATCATTTGCTTTTCTAACACCATAAGTTTCATTAGTATCAACTACAAAACTTGTATTATTTGTATTTCCTGCAGATGTACATATAACAAAATCATATCCGGCTGTTAATAGCTTATTAAGGTACTCTGATAAAATATCAGCCTTATTTTGGATATAATTCTGAGCTTTTGTTGCATACTCAGCATTTATTTCAGGATGGCTTGCTGCAAACATAACTTCTTGAGAATCTCCAAGACTTACATTTATTACTTTTACATGGTTACCTATTAAGGTAGCATATGCCAATTTATCTCCCATAGAACTGCCATATGAATTACCATTACAAGCATACGCGTATAATCTGGTATCCGTAGCAACACCTGAAATACCCCTTTTATTATCATGCTGTGCAGCAAAAATACCTGCTACATGTGTACCATGATTTTTTTCGCTATCATTTGTTGTATTATTAACTACATCATCAAAGATTAAATCCTCGTGATTCTCGTCAAACCCAGCGTCATATATACCTACCTTTACTGGGCTAAATGAAGCCTCATCATCCCATGCAGTAAGTACCTTCAGCGCTTCTAATCCCCAGTTGTCTCCCATTGGATTAGTTTCATCCCATGTGTCAGCAATTATTCTAAAATCAGTTCCATCTGTATCAAAAACACCATCTCCATCTGAATCATACATATTATAATGCTTATAACAAGTTTTTCCATCAGTATAAAGTGTATCATTTGTTATAGTTACTTCTTTTTCTAATTTAGTAACAACATTTAATGAAACACTGCTTACAAACGAAAAACTATCAATATACTCTGCGATAATGCTCAGTTCTTCAAGAGAATAATTGCCTGTAAACTCAATTTGATAATCATTTGTTAATGCAATATAACCAACAATTTGAGCTCCAACTTCTTGTGCTATTTCTTCAAAAATTAATCTTTCAGCTCCCATATATGCACTTATCAGTAACTGATTTTTTACATACATTATTCCCGATTCTTCATCAATAACAATATCATCCTCCGTTGGCTCTTTTACGTATGCTTCACCAATATCTTCAAGAGGTTCCTTGTCACGCTCAGGAACTTTCTCCTCTGTTTCTTCAGAATACTTATGAAGAACAAAATTTTCCATAATTACTTCAGAGCTTCCACTATTTACAAGGAATCCAATGGTTACACTTTCTCCTGGCAAAATATTATGATTATATTCTGCATTTCTAACAACATAATGATTACCTTCGTGTAATTCAATAATTCCATCCCAGATATTACTAATCGTATTTTCATAATCAAATTCCAATAACCAGTCTTCTATTGTGTTTTCTGAATTATTTGTTATGATTATGCTACCAATATATCCAGTTCCCCACTCTACTTGAATTTTACTTTCAATAGTGTATTCACTATTATCAGTTACTGTTTCCTTTTCAATCAATTTGCATTCGCTTGGAAAGCATATAAATCCTGTTTGACCACTAATCCCAAACTCTACATAGCTGTTTGATAAAATATCTTGATTCCATCCTGCATTTTTAATAATATATTTATTGTCTTCATGCGACATAATATTTCCATTCCAAGTATTTGATATTTCACCATCATATTCAAACATTAAGCACCAGTTGTGAATTGTTTCTCTTCCAATATTCTCAATTCGGATATTTGCATTATATCCTGTTTCCCAATATGAAGATAAAGTAAATATTATTCTATAGTTTTCATTTTCATAAATCTGTTGTGTTGTTTCCCCATCCCAACCGTTATTTTCAAATGCTTCTGTTGTTTCTTCTTCAGAAGCAATTGACATCTCTTCTTCAATGTCACTTGTTTCCTCTTCTTCAGAAACACTTTCTGTCTCCCCTTCAACTCTTTCTTCTGTTATCTCTTCTTCAGAAAATATGTCAATAATATCTTCTGATGTTTCTGTAGTATCTTTCTCCAATACTGTTACCACTTTTCCCTGTGCATATACTGGCATATTTATGGAGCCAATACATATCACTGTCGTCAACAACCATGCTAAAACGCTTTCCCAATTCTTTTTCATGTCATTCATCCTTTCTTGCAATAAAAAAGCTGCAATATAAAATATTGCAACCGAACCGTCAATATAATAAAACATTTAATTTTATTACTTAGACTTCATGTTTTGCGTCCTTATGTTTCC
>ULPV01070674.1_pt1 | contig 43435 bp, 41 predicted proteins | sample 1953831 | NCBI WGS metagenome assembly ULPV01 (sample SAMEA4835638, study PRJEB28245) | human gut metagenome | biome: gut microbiome; material: fecal sample | place: Denmark | collected 2008 | reverse complement strand
GGCGCTGCAAGCCGTAGGACTGGGCGAACGGTTGGAACACAAATCCAATCAGATGTCCGGCGGACAGATGCAACGTGTAGCCATCGCCCGTGCGTTGGTCAATAATCCGGCAGTCATCCTTGCGGACGAGGCAACCGGTAACCTGGATACACGCACTTCGTTCGAGATCCTGGTACTGTTTCAGAAACTGCATGCCGAAGGCCGTACAATCATATTTGTAACGCACAATCCGGAAATAGCCCAATACAGCAGCCGTAACATCGTGTTGCGCGACGGACAAGTCAAGGAAGACAGCACTAACCCGGACATTCTTTCCGCAGCCGAAGCACTGGCCGCTCTGCCGGTACAAGAAGAATAACAGACAGATTATTATGAACGGAACCAATTTATTTAAAATAGCTTTGCGCGCCTTGAATAACAACAAGTTGCGCGCGTTCCTTACGATGCTGGGGATCATCATCGGTGTGGCATCCGTCATCACCATGCTCGCCATCGGCCAGGGATCAAAGAAAAGTATCCAGGCACAAATCTCCGAGATGGGCTCCAATATGATTATGATTCATCCGGGAGCAGACATGCGCGGAGGTGTTCGCCAGGACCCCAGTGCCATGCAGACACTGAAACTGACCGACTACGAAACATTGCGGGATGAAACCAGCTTTCTGGCTGCGGTCAGTCCTAATGTTTCCAGTTCCGGGCAGTTGATTGCAGGCAACAACAACTATCCGTCATCCGTGAATGGCGTGGGAACGGAGTATCTGGAAATTCGACAGCTTTCGATAGACAATGGAGAGATGTTCAGCGAAGCCGATATCCAGTCGAGCGCCAAGGTATGCGTGATAGGAAAAACCATTGTAGACAATCTTTTCCCCGATGGAGAAGATCCTGTAGGACGCATTGTCCGGTTCAGCAAAATACCGTTCCGTGTAGTAGGCGTACTGAAATCCAAGGGATACAACTCTATGGGTATGGACCAGGACGACATCGTACTGGCACCCTACACCACCGTGATGAAACGTCTGCTGGCACAGACCTATCTGCAAGGTATCTACGCTTCTGCCCTTTCGGAAGACATGACGGACAATGCTACGGAAGAGATTACCGAACTTCTCCGCCGCAATCACAAGTTGAAAGAGGCGGATGACGATGATTTCACCATCCGGAGCCAGCAGGAATTGAGCAGCATGCTCAACTCTACCACCGACCTGATGACCACACTGCTCGCCTGCATTGCCGGCATATCGCTCGTAGTAGGCGGCATCGGCATCATGAATATCATGTACGTCAGCGTCACAGAGCGTACCCGTGAGATCGGTCTGCGCATGTCGGTCGGTGCACGTGGCGTCGACATCCTGAGCCAATTCCTGATAGAAGCCATCCTGATCAGCATCACCGGAGGCCTTATCGGAGTAATCATCGGCTGCGGTGCCAGCTGGGTTGTGAAAAGTGTCGCCCATTGGCCCATCTTCATCCAACCCTGGAGCGTATTCCTGTCGTTTGCGGTTTGTACCGTCACCGGAGTATTCTTCGGATGGTATCCGGCCAAGAAAGCCGCCGACCTCGATCCGATCGAGGCAATCCGATACGAATAAGCCACCATCAGTTTACTTGTTCGCCACAGAGAGCACAGAGGCAGAAAGAATGCCTTGATGTATACCGGATAGGATGACAGAAACTCTGTCTCTGTGCCCCTGTGGTAAACTAAAATTATTATCTTTGTTCCCATGAAACAATCTCTGACATCAGCCCGCCGTCCTCTGGAAATCCTGATACACATCATCAGTTGGGGGATTGTGTTCGGTTTCCCGTTCTTCTTCATCGATCGTACAGGAGACAGTATCAATTGGCATGCCTATCTGCGTCATTCTGCCGTACCCCTCTCTTTTGTCACCGTATTCTATTTAAACTATTTCCTCCTCGTTCCTCATCTCCTCTTCCGGGAACAGAAGAATAAATACATCATCTACAACATCTTATTGGTCTGCCTCATCGGACTGCTGCTGCATATCTGGCAAAGCCTGAATGCCCCGGCTCCCACTCTTAAAAAACCGCATATGCCTCCCGGATGGATTTTTTTCGTAAGAGACATTCTAAGCCTCATCTTCACCATCGGACTGAGTGCGGCCATCCGCATGAGTGCCCGTTGGGGACAAGCTGAAGCCGCCCGTCGTGAAGCGGAGAAAAGTCGCACCGAAGCAGAGTTGAAGAACTTGCGAAACCAACTTAACCCGCATTTCCTGCTCAACACGCTGAATAATATTTATGCACTCATCGCCTTTGACAGCGACAAGGCGCAGCAGGCCGTGCAGGAGCTCAGCAAGTTGCTACGCTATGTGCTCTATGACAATCAGCAGAACTATGTACCCCTTTGTAAAGAGGTAGACTTCATTCGCAACTACATCGAACTGATGCGTATCCGTCTTTCGGGAAATGTAGAGGTCATTACACAATTCGACATACAGCCGGACAGCCGGACGGAGATTGCTCCACTGATCTTCATCTCACTAATAGAGAATGCCTTTAAACACGGCATCTCCCCCACCGAACTGAGTTTCATCCACATCCTCATCTCTGAAAACAAAGAGGAGATCCGGTGTGAGATACGCAATAGTTATCATCCCAAAACCAACACGGATAAAAGCGGATCGGGTATCGGGCTCGAACAGGTAAGGAAGCGCCTCGAACTCTCTTATCCCGGACGTTATCAATGGGATAAAGCCATCTCCCCGGATGGCAAAGAATATATATCGAAATTATTAATATTTAATCATCCATAGCCGTGAAATTACGTTGCGCCATAGTCGACGACGAACCTCTGGCACTCAGTCTGCTGGAGAGTTATGTCAACAAAACACCTTTTCTCGAACTGGCGGGAAAGTATTCCAGTGCCGTACAGGCCATGAAAGAACTTCCCGGGAACCAGATCGACCTGTTGTTCCTTGACATTCAGATGCCGGAACTCAACGGTCTGGAATTCTCTAAAATGGTATCCCCTCGTACCCGTATTGTGTTCACTACTGCTTTCGGTCAATATGCCATCGACGGATACCGGGTCAACGCACTCGACTACCTACTCAAACCCATCTCGTATGTTGACTTCCTGCAGGCAGCCAACAAGGCGTTGCAATGGTTCGAACTGGTCCAGAAGCCCGAAGAAGTAGACAGTATTTTTGTCAAAAGTGACTATAAACTGGTGCAGGTAGAACTCAAAAAGATATTATATATAGAGGGTTTGAAGGATTACATCAAAATCTACACCGAAGATGCCCCCAAACCCATTTTGTCACTTATGAGCATGAAGTCCATGGAAGAGTTGCTTCCCCCCGCCCGCTTTATGCGTGTACATCGTTCTTTCATCGTCCAGAAAGACAAAATACGCATCATCGACCGCGGGCGTATCGTATTTGATAAGACCTATATCCCCGTCAGCGATAGCTACAAGCAGACTTTCCAAACATTCCTCGATGAGCGAAGTTGAAAGTAGCTGATTTATCGGTAAAATGTGAGTATTTGTCGATTATTATTTATACATAAACAAAAAATATCTATCTTTGTAACAAACAGAACGGAAGTTGTGAAACTTCCAAGAATAGAATAGTTTAGTTAAGTCTAGTTTAGTTTTTGTGTTGAAGGGCTTCTACCTCAGAGGAGGATTTAGAAGCCCTTTCTATTTATCCCTTATAATTCTAATAAGGGACATCTACACTTGTTTGAGCGTATTCATCATTCTCTCTATAAATGGTTTTTCATATGTTAAAGCTTCAAGGAACACATCTGGTAAAATTCCAGAGTTAATTGTACCCAATGTTGCCAATAATGTACTATATTTAGGTCTTAATAGTTCACACCCTTTATTATAGCAGCTATTTACGTATTCTTGCCAACGCCTAACCAACATATGCCCCTGTTGTCTCTCCAAATTTGGTATACTCCAGTTATCTCCACACCCCAAATGAGTAGCAGTAGCAGGCATACCTGAAGCTTCCATAAAAATACTACACGGAATGCACGAACCAATCTTAGAAGTTCCGGAACTCAAAGCAAACTCAACACACATCTCCTGCCCTTTATTCATAGTATTTCCAAATTGCATTATAGCCTGAGTCATCCCATGATTACTTTTGAATAAAAACTTTCCATCTAAAATACCTAAAGATTCTAAGAGTTCTTTAGTAACAGTATCTGGAGTTTTTTCGCCACTTAAATATCCTGCAGGGATGTAGTGCCTTAATGACTTAAATTGTTCACCTACTTTTCTTATGCACTCTAAAGATTGATTAGTAGTTTTAGCCGCATCTTTGTAAGCAGTACTAATTTTTTCTTGTTCGTAAGTGTCAATTTCTCTATAATGGGGAGGATAGATTTCTAATTTTGAAGCTCCTATAAAAGATATAGTTTTCTCTACTATCTTATATAGCCCTCCTATATATGCTCCACGAAGAGGAGTTCCAGCAACTTTTTGTAATTGATCTACAACAACCTTAAAGTCTTTTGCCCATTGACTGAACTCATCTATCGTCATTCCACCATGTTTAGCACCGATAAAAGGCAATTGAGATTGCGGAAGTGCTTCTTTTATATCTACATGACATCCCACTTTAGCCAATAGTGTTTGGATTTCCTTATGTTCTTGAACGGTTTTCGCATTTTTACAACTAATTTGTGCATTTTCTTTAGTGATCCTCTGTCTTTCTGACATAGGCATCTCCTCACTTTCTTGAGCTAACGTTTTTTGTTCATATATAAGCTGCGTCCTTTGCGGGTTTCTTTTAACAATTGATTGGTGAATAAAACCTACTGCAATGGTAGTACATAGAACATCCGCATTGTTTGAATTTAAGATAGCCATAATATTCCTGTTTTTTTTAATTAAAGTTAATGTAAGCTTACGATACAAAAGTATGCAATAAGAAAGCTGGAAGCAATTATAAATTCCCGATAAGCACATCAATCTTCCTAAGACTGGGAGATTTCTCTTGAATGGAAAAAGGAGAAAGACAAAACGCTTAAAAAATCTAACCTCACGAATCAAATAGTCCGGTTGTTTGTTCATAAGCACCTATAAAATGAAAAAATGTTATGAAGAGAATTGAAATACATAAGATTGACGTATCCAGCAGTTTGCCGATCCCATACGCCGATGAAGGTATACGGGCCGGTTTCCCGTCACCGGCACAAGACTATATGGAGCAAGCCATAGATCTGAACAAAGAGCTAATCAAACATCCGGCCAGTACATTCTTTGGACGTGTAGTAGGCGATTCGATGCGGGATGAAGGCATAGAAGAAGGAGACATTCTGGTCATCGACAAATCACTGGAATTACAGGATGACGACCTTGCCGTGTGTTTTATTGATGGAGATTTTACTGTAAAGCGGGTACGAATTGAACCTAATGCCGTCTGGTTAATACCGGCGAATCCGAAATACTCCTTGATTAAAGTAACAAAGGAGAATGAATTTATCGTCTGGGGAATAGTGACCTATACCATCAAAAAGAACAGGAGAAAAAGATAATGTTTGGACTAATGGACTGCAATAACTTCTACGCAAGTTGCGAGAGAGTGTTCAATCCGGCTTTGAACGGTAAGCCGATCGTTGTTTTAAGTAATAACGACGGATGTGTTATTGCCAGAAGTAACGAAGCGAAAGCATTGGGGATTAAAATGGGAGTTCCGGCTTATCAGATCAAAGATGATATTCAGAAATATGGTATATCTGTCTTTTCATCGAACTATACGCTATACGGCGACATGTCCGGACGCGTGATGTCCATACTGGCAGAACAAGTGCCGGAAATGGAAGTATACAGTATAGACGAAGCATTTCTTAACCTGGAAGGGATTCGGGATATTCAGTCACTCGGAACAGACATCATAAACAAAGTAATCCGCGGAACCGGCATACCTGTTAGTTTGGGTATCGCCCCAACCAAAACACTCGCAAAGGTCGCCAATAAATTTGCAAAGAAATATCCTGCTTACAATCGTTTATGTATCATCGATACAGAAGAAAAGCGCACCAAGGCTCTGCAGCTTACTGAAATTGGAGACATCTGGGGGATCGGTCACCGGCAAGTTGCCAAGTTAGAAAAGCAGGGAGTCAAAACAGCCTATGACTTTACCGAGTTGCCCGAATCTTGGGTGCGTAAAAACATGACTGTAGTCGGAGAAAGGACCTGGAAAGAACTTCAAGGCATTTCCTGTATTGATATGGAAACCACACCACCGGCCAAAAAGCAGATATGTACAAGTCGGTCATTCGGCAAGATGGTGGAGGACATCGATACAATGTCGGAAGCAATCGCCACTCACGCTTCTACATGCGCAAAGAAACTCCGACAACAGAAAGGCTATGCAATGTCACTAATGGTATTCATCCATACGAATAACTTCCGTAAAGATTCGCCACAATATTGGAGGAATACAGTTGTACATCTTCCGATACCAACCAATGACACATTAGAAATTGTACATTATGCACTGGCTGGGCTAAAAACGATTTTCATGCAAGGCTATCAATATAAGAAAGCCGGAGTTATTATCACCGAAATCACCGATAGCACCCAATTGGGACTGTTTGATTCAGTAGATCGCGAGAAACGTGAACGTCTTCAACAAACAATAGATAAGATAAACGGTAAACACAGCCGACTCGTCAAATTAGCGATTCAAGGTACAGGGAGGAATTGGAAGCTTAAACAAAAACAGCTATCAGGGCATTATACCACTGACATCAATCAGATTATAAGCATTAATTGTACTTACCCAACTGCATGTCAACGAAAACAATATAGCTGAACTTTCGTAAGACGGAACAACCACTTTAGATAGAATCCGATACATAACCTACCTGGAAAATTGTACTGTCCCGCATATAATTTGAGAGAAATATTGTGAAAGAAAAAGGCTGCTTACCGTATCGTCTCATCCATCCAAAAAGAAGAGTCATTCATGATATGAAAGAGTTTCCCTCTTTTCTGAAAATAGTCCGGATGCGACAATATCTTCTCTCTTAACTCATCAGCGCTATCCAAGCTTTCTATCTGATTATCAAAAAGCATATTAGCAGACACATAAGTTTTGACACAGAGATAATCCAACTCTTTTATTACGACACCAAAGAAAATTCCGGTCTTAGTATACCCGACAAAACCCTCATGTCCTTTATTAGAGCCTTCTCTGAAATCAAAAGTAAAGAGACCGCTATTTAAAAAGAAATATTTTATTTGTTCATCAAAAGAAATCCCTTCTAAGCCGTTGGGTATTAGCTGACGCTCCCGATACCTTTTCCAAAAATGAGGTTTAAAGTCAATTATAGACAGATTACTATATATATTTTTAGGATAAATAATTCCCATACCCCAATTTTCATATTTAAGGTAAGGGACAATACCGGGACATTTTCTCTCATTACGATAACGAGCCAACATTATCACATTCCACATATTACCCGATGACGATTTCCATGAAAACTGATGTATAACCGGAAATAGGACAGCTTTAATAAACTTTCGGTAGTTACTAGCCTTATTATCCAACATTTTTTCATAAAAAGCCGGATAGTCATTCTTTATTTCTTTACACACCTCTTCGGTGGTCATGGTTGGGACAAGCATCGCATACAAATTTGGACAAAGATAAAAATTAAAATTCGTTCTTATACATTTTTTCACATTTTTCTTATCACTTTTTTTAATCATAGCCACCCGTATGTTTTACCTTAAAAAAACACCAACAATAAAAAAGCAATAATAGTAAAGAAGATGAATTATAATCAGAAACAGACCTTTAATCATTATTCATGGTTATTACTTATTTAGACAACGGATTAGCTAAAAAATATTGGGTAACTTTACTTTTATTATAAAACTGCAGAATCTTATTATCATTCAGTTTATCAGGGTCAATTCCACCATCACGATATTTCGCGTTTTCCGGCTTATGAAAACCTAACAGATTCCGATCCGTATATGGCAGCCAATCATTCCCTCTCAAATAAGTATGTAGTTGCCACATGAACTCGGTCCATCCCACTCCACCGGAAGCATAAGTCATGTTACTAGAATGACCATATCCCATACAGTGCATAAATTCATGTGTAATTGATTCCCAACCGCTAAAAGAAGCATAATGACCATAATAATTCCAGTGAGTTACTCCCCACACGTTTCCTCCGCCCAAACCGCCAACAGAGGGTTTAGATCGTCCACAAACAAAGTTATGCGGTTGTTTGAAACGTTTTTCTTCTGATAAATACTTTTCCGGTGTGAACTTAACACGGTTATTATCATAAAGTTCTCCACCAAATATCTTACTAAAATTTCTCATGATAAAAGCATACTCGGGAGTAGTCATCATATAGGCATAATTTGTAATAATGACCACCCACTCACGTGCATAGATGGCACTCAACTCTCGCCATGAACCACTTTCATACCCCGGTTTCCAATCATAATTTGAAAAAGAAATATTCCACTCCGCATCTATTTTAGAAAGCATTTCAAAATGCTTATCATCGCTAAGTAAACGAAATTTCATTCTCTTTTCGTTCAGGCTCGAAAGGGACAGAGTATCCACACCGTTATCCTTTTTATATATGAAATTTCCATTGATCAACGATGGCTTAAACTCAAATTGTGAGAATCCCGGTATGGAGTCCAGATAAGCAATAGGAACATACTGGGAACCACCTTCTACATAGACTTCAAGTGTGAGATCATAAACCGTCTTGGCGGAATAGCTGGTAATTGAAAGCAATTGATCATTTGCTTTTCTAATTTGAAAAAGTTCATTCACTCTGAAAGAGCGCTTGCTCTTATCAGTTACAACTGAAGTAGGTTCTTCAAGAGACAATATTTTCCGGGCATATTCAGCCGGAATTTTATCGTACGTAACTGTATCGATCTTAAAACCGGGACCATCTGATGTCATCAGATTACGCGTAACGGAAGTTGGAGGACCTTGGTCAATATCCATTTCATCGCAAGAGAAGACAACACACAATAAACATAACGAGAAAAAACTAATAATACATTCAGAAAAATTTAAAATCATTTTCATACTCAATTGTTTTTAAAGATAAATATATAATTAAAGGTCTGTTTTTTTAAAATCCGAACATTCTTACACTTTTAATTCCTTTATACTATAAAAACATTTGAAGCAAGGGGCATACTAACCCAAAAGAGGTTAAATAAAAAGGTAAAAAAATAAATAATTTTATCAGTAGTTTTAAAATAAGATACAATCATGAAGTGGTTGTAAATCAGCATTATCTTACTACTGATAAAAATGAAATCTAATATATAATTGGATGGAAACCTTGTAATCTAAAGAATATTATAAAAAGAAAGGCGGCCTGATAAGCCGCCATATCCGTTTTACAACGGTACTAGAAACATCGATACCGCTATTATATCCTATTTAGCTTCTCAGGATTTACTTCTGAAAACACTGAACAGGCCCCCGGTAATCCATACGGAAAAGACAAATGGTGCCGTTAAAGTCACTATGCCCATATGCATACCCGTTAACTGCAGAACGATAGACAGTATGATAGAAAATATCGCTTTGACTACTCCTATGCCTGTCTTATCTCCCAAGGCTATGGCACAAAGCACTCCGTTATATCCTAATAATCCCAAATTCCATGCAGCAAGATCAGTATGTGGATATAAAATCATAAATAAAGGAAGTATTGCACCGGTCAGTGTATACAGAGCATTTATACGAGAATTAATCAGGATCCCTAAAAGAAAAAATAATCCCGAAAGTATATTTCCCTGAAACATCACCTGACCGATATTTAAGCAGAATGAACGGAAAATATCCATTGTTAGTTCAGGCTTTTCCAACGATGAAGATAACAGTAAAGAAGGGTATAGATAATGACACCCAACAAGCAGAAGCCATACAACAAAAATAAAGGGTGCTGTCAGTCCCGATACTCTGTCCTGATAACGAAAACAACGCGCAACCCATGTGGAGAAAACAGAGCCTGAGATAAGCAATAATATAGATGTAACATTGATTTCCATAAAGACTCCAATTGCAATACCGACCAATGTCCCATTAAAACCATACAATCCGTTACGAATATCCTCCTTATCATATCCGGATAATGAAGCTGTCAAAGTGCTAACGACTGTACCGAGTACAGATAAAACTGCGAGTTGCCATGAATTAAAAGCAATTCCTAATAACATCAACCCACCGGAGAGAGCATTATTCTGAAACATCACTTGCCCAATTCCACGACCTAATATTAAAATGTTTTTATACATATGTAATTGTTTTTATGCTGCAAATGTATATAATGTCAGCCGAAAAACAAAACAGGGATATTTATCACGGAAATAACATTTTAAGAATCAATATCTTACAAATAGAGGCAGCCTTATCGGGGCCGCCTCTGTTCATAAATACAAAGTACATTCGAATCTTTTATTCCGTCTTTAATCCTTTCTTGTCCAGATAGGCTTTAAACCGATGCAGATATTCGTCTGATGGTCCGTCAAAGAATGAAACACCGGATGCACCGTTATCAAATGCTTCATCCAATGCTTTCTCAAAATCGTTCTTTATATCGGGAAACATCAGTCCGGCATACACTTTCGCACGTCCGTCAACGGTCTTAACACTCTCTTGAACCGAACGCCCGATCCATTCCGGTCCTTCGTAATAAAAACCATTATAGATCATCGGGAAATAAGCATCCAGCGACCAGTTACCCCAATCCTGACGCACCATTTTCTTGGCCATAGAAGGCCCGGGGAATACAGCAGCAGAAATTGCTTTCCCATCGGCTTTCACCGCTTTTGTAATTTGGTCGACAACACGACTGATCGCATCCAAGCGGAAATTGATCCATGACTGATCTTCCATCGGGTACTTTAACTCCAACGGATCACGCCCTGTTTGTTCTTTAAATTTAGTACGGCAAACATCACAATAGCAATAATCATATTCAGGATGTTCACTTGTCTGTTCTATTCCATAATTTTTCCACAAGCTGACAGGCAGAACTACATCCGGGAAACGAACATAGTCCAAATGTACTCCATCTACATAGGGTAAATGAGCTATCTTCACATAATCATCTGCCAAATATTGGGCCACTCCTTCATGATTGGGACAAAGAAAACGGTAATAATCCACATAAGCAGGCTTATCATGCGTAGACTCCCCCTTACGATTCACCGCAAACCAATCGGGATGTACGTTGAGCAATTCGGCACGATTCATTGTCCACTTCCAGAAATGAGCTTCAAGACCGGCTTCCTTACACATGCGGTATAGGTTTTCATCATATCCTTCAAACATCACCCCGCTGATGCCGCACTCTTTAAGCAGGGCAAACCATTGGCGGTAATCCGTTTCACTTTTACTCTTATTTATACGTGTCCACACCCAGTTCTTCACTTGACGCGGAGCAACCTTTTCTGTCCAAAACCGTCCCTCATTATTAATGATGTAACGTCTGCTTTCACCCGGAACAGTAATGGCTATTTGATATGTATTCCGAGTGGCTTCAACCGAGATTTGCGCACCTTGCGGGAGACCTTTCAATTCGGCATCTGTCAAGAAGAAATCCTGTTCCGTACGCAGATAATTTTTCTCTTTCGCATACCTTTCCTGTTGTACATAGAACATAGCCCAAAGCAGTTTATACACAGAAGCATTATACGGTAATGCAAAAGTATGTTCGGGTGTTCCTACTTTCTCGTCAGCAAAAAACAAATATCCCCAACGATCCGGCATATGCATATCAACTTTTCCGGTAGGTGTCCAAACCCAATTTTCTTCAGGTCCTCCTGCCTTCAGCCATTGTACACGTGAAAAATTAATTCGCCAGCAATTACCAGCTTTCAATGGATTATTGAAATTCATAGTCAATGCTTTATGTGGAATAGCCATCTCCACACTCCAATATTTATCTTTGTCTTTCGACTTATTCAGCGTACCTTCGCGATGAATGGCCAACTTTAATCCCGGACAATCCCATTGTACCATAAAGTTTCCACCAGACCGATAAGGCCTGTCCAGCATTAGGTCGAATATGACCCCACGCGCGTTGGTTTCTATTTCAAAATAGTTGTGCCCGTCCCAGTCAGGATCTATGAAAACCTCAAAATCATTATCATAATAAATAATAGTATCCCGCTGTGTAAGACGTGCCTTGATATCATCCTCCTGCAACATCGCCCCTATATAAAGATATTCATCGTCCCACAGCATCTTGGCCGTAGTTTCATATTTAGGTGTAGGAAACCCCTCCCCGCTGATATCTACAAACGGAGCTGTCGGTTTTGCCTTCTGCCACGAAACTTCATCCAGTTTGCCATCTATTTTCAGTTTACCATCCGTACGATAACACACATATGAACGAGGTTCAGTCAGGAAACGCTCGTATTTCTGAAAAATACTTTGTGCACCGACAGGCAAACTAAAAAAGAAGAAAATAAGAAAAGAAAACTTCATAGCTAAAAAAACAGGTTGTATTTGCTTCATTATTGATTAATTTTAGTTACAGTTTCAAAGATATGAATTATTCTGAAACCTATAAAGAATTCAACCTATAATTATAATTGCAATGAAGCGAATCATAAAACATAGAACACAATGCTTTTATTTCATAGCCAAAAGATTTCTCAAAAGCCGGAAAATTATAAAGAAATGTCCCTCGAACACATCTCCCTAGCTTTTTGTACTGATGAAACTAAAACGCCCCGGCTCTTTCGAGTCGGGGCCTGACATAAATTAAGTTGTGTGCTTTCTTCAAAGATTGGGAAACTATCTATTCAGTATATTCCCTCTTTCATTCAAGAATACAGCCTGTTCATGAAAATCACTCGACAATATAATCACTTTGTAGAGTTTACCCTCCGAACGACTATAAGCAATAAAAGCTTCTTTAATCAATGCTCCTTCGCTGGATAACTCATCAATCACCGCTTCAGGAAGATTATTAACCTCAATAGGTGTAAAGTCTTCCCGCGAATCTCTTTGTTCCACTTTCGGGGACTTTTTCTTTAGAGGTTCATCTGCTTTTGCTACTGAAAATCCCAATCCCATTACTATTACCAATGCTACTAATACCTTTTTCATAATTCTTGAAAACTTAATTGTTCTAGATCTACTAACTATAACTAAACATCTGAATATTGTTATGCAATGCACATGCCAGACTTGTGTAGATCCGGATTAGATCTTCATTTTCAAAGAATTATATTATAACAGCCTTTATTGAAATAGTGGAATACGAAGAAATATTCCACATTTTCTGTAGAATTTTTCCACAGAAATCAAGTGGGTTACGTACTTTTGCGAAGTTACTTAGGCATCCCCGTATCTCATTTCTCCTCCAGCTTCTCCCTGATACGATAAAGACGAGTTATAGCCGGATTGTAGAAAGCATCGGGATAATGGGCCCTGATACACGATAAATCAGATTCTATACAAAGTTTTACATCAAAAATACGCTCCGCTTTACTCAGTTCCAGTTCCTGAGGCAACTGTGCAGTCTGTGCCCATTCCATTAATTCTTTCACACTCTGTTCGTCAAACTTATATTCCATCTTACTCTTGTTTTTCCGCAAATTTACAACTTAAAGGGCATAAAACAAAGCTCCCTCCTCATTTCCTCCCGGTTCAATCCCTACTTATAGTGATTGCCTTCTTCATAATACCTAAATCAAGTGATTGCCCCGCAACACAGAACCAGCTATCTTTGCCAATACATTAATTAGTCATAATTATTACGTAAGTCACATTTAAGTGAGATAAGCCAATCCGGCCGAAGTGATTCTCCCGGATTCCATTTTGTTGAGTTGTTATTTTAATTATCATACTGTTTAATTGTTGTATGTAAATAACGTATTCAAATAGAACGAAAAACGTCCGGCCTGTGAAGGTCGGACGTTTTTTTTATTTCTTATCCGCGAATGACTTTTTCAGCAGCTGCATTATCCATAAATAGTTCCACGTTATCGGCATGATGCGCTATATAGGCGGCCGGTCCGGTATCTCCCGAATAGAAGATATCTTCTACAACCGGACTTTTCACCCTTCCTGTTATCAGGAAGATGATCCTTCGGGCATTCAAAATCGGAAGTCCTGTCAAAGCTATTCTCTTTTGACCGTTATTCGGATTAAAATTCGCCTCATATATATGATCCGTTGAGAGCAATTCCTCCTGTCCGGGAAAGATAGACGACGTATGTCCGTCATTACCTGCTCCCAGCAGCACTACGTCAAATACCGGGAACTCATTCTCCACCGGCACTTCTTTCATCACCAGCTTCGAATAGCGGGCAGCCTCCTTCTTCGGATTCTTCTCCCCCTGTATTCGAAACACATTCTCGTACGGAATAGGTACAATACTCAGCAACAACGACCGCATCATGCCATAATTACTGTCCGAATTTTCGGGAGGCACACAACGTTCATCTACCCAAAACACTTTCAGTCGTTCCCAAGGAGTGATATCCGTATATTCATTCGCCCATAAGTCAAACATCAGTGCCGGAGTGCTTCCACCACTAAACGCGATACAAAAGGTCCTGTCCGGTTCATCTAACATCAGTTTCACCAAATGTAATATCAGTGCACGTGCCGTCTCTATGGACGAAGGAAAAATGTAGGGTTTCATAGCTCGCAATATTGATCTGTGTTTGTTAAGTTCTTGCATGGATTGGTCCATTCGGCACCATGCTCATGCATCATAGCCTCACTCTCCAAAGGTCCCCAAGTTCCAGCAGGATAACCATACAACGGCGCCTCGGGATGTTCATTCCAATAACGCAGAATCGGATCGAAGAAATGCCAGGATGCTTCTACTGCATCACTCCGTGTAAAGAGGGTCTGGTCGCCCAGAATACAGTCTTCTATCAGACGGGCATAGGCATCTCCGCCGGGGACGCCTCCCAACTGATCATAACTGAAATCCATCGTCACCTGTTTGACCTCAAATCCGGGTCCCGGCACTTTCATACCAAATTTCAACACAATACCTTCATTGGGCTGCAAACGCAATATCAGCTTATTGGCTCTCGGACAATTACCACCCGCGCAATGGAACATCTGATGAGGAGTTTCACGGAAATGCACCACTATCTCAGTCACTTTTGTCGGCATCTGTTTTCCGGTCCTGATATAAAAAGGTACTCCACTCCACCGCCAGTTACTGATACCCAGTTTCATTGCAATATAAGTCTCGGTACGTGAGTCGGGTGAAATATTCTTCTCTTCCCGATACCCCCTTTTATTTCCCCCTGCCGTATATTGCCCCCGGACAATATGTTCACTCAAATCCGTTTCGGTCAAAGGAGTCAGAGACTCGTATACCTTCACCACTTCATTACGGAAATTATCCGCATTAAACACAGCGGGAGGTTCCATAGCAGTCAATGCCACGAGCTGGATCAGATGATTCTGTACCATATCCCTCAGTGCACCCGTAGTATCATAAAAACCGCCGCGTTGCTCGATTCCGAGATTCTCCACGGCGGTCACTTCCACATAATCTATATAATTACGGTTCCATAAAGGCTCAAAAATACCATTGGCAAAACGAAAAGCTAACAGGTTCTGAGCCGTTTCTTTACCTAAGAAATGATCGATTCGGTAAATCTGATGTTCGTCGAATACAGAAGCATAAATTTTATTCAGTTTCTCAGCCGATTCCAGATCATACCCGAATGGCTTTTCAACGATAATTCGTGCACGGCCTTTATTCAGATGCACCGACTTCAGGTGCAACGGAATCACACCATACAATGATGGAGGCGTAGCGAGGTAAAACAGCAGGTCATCCGGCCGGCTATCTCCGCTCAGTTCTTCAATGCGTAGGCGAAGCTGTCCGTATCCGCTTTCCAATGCCGGGTCTATTGCCAGATAGTGAAGATGTCCAACGAAAGCGTCCATCTTCTCCTTATTCTGCTCTTCCGACTTCACAAATTTCTCCATCTCATTATAAATGTAAGTCCGATAGTCCGCATCTTCATAAACCGTACGTCCCACCCCGAGAATTTCAAATTCTTCCGGAAGACGCTTGGCTACATACAACGAATACAATGCCGGCATCAACTTACGCTTCGTCAAGTCACCCGAAGCACCAAAGATAGTCATTACAAATTTACTCATATTTCTTTTTTTGCTTATACATTATACGTACCCGACTTTGTATCTCCTCCGTGTCCTGTCCAGTTTTCATGGAAAAAGACTCCTCGTAACTCATCTTTCCGCTCAAATGTATGAGCACCGAAATAATCGCGCTGTGCCTGTACCAGATTGGCCGGAAGATCAGCCGACACTAACGAATAGAAATAATTCAAAGCCGAAGAGAAAGCCGGAACAGGCAGTTCCTCACGCATGGCTTGTGCCACCAGGTTCTTCCAGCCGGACAACAGACCTTTGATCTCTTCTTCAAAATAAGGGGCCAGCAGCAGATGTTTAGGCTTTTCTTTTGCCTCAAATGCCGCAGCAATATCATTCAGGAAAACACTGCGAATAATACAACCGCCTCTCCACATCCGTGCAATCGAAGCCAGATCGAGGTTCCATCCAAATGTATCGGAAGCACGTTGCAACACCGCAAACCCTTGAGCATACGAAACCAGTTTCGAAGCATACAATGCCGAGAAAATCTCTTTTTCCGTATCTTGTTTATTATATACAGCCATCGAGTGCCCACATTGATATTGCCGGGCAGCGGCTTCACGCAGCTCCTTCCGGGCCGACAAACTGCGTTCAAAAACAGCCGTAGCAATCAATCCCAGTGGCATACCTAATTCCATGGCATTAATCACCGACCATTTGCCTGTCCCTTTCTGTCCGGCGGCATCCAGGATCTTATCAATCAGATAGGCTCCTGTCTTATCTTTATGGCGGAGTATATTACCTGTAATTTCTATCAGATAACTCCGTAGTTTACCTTCATTCCAACGGGTGAACACAGATGCCATCTCCTCGTTAGTCATATCCAGCAGCTCCTTCATCACCCAATAAGCTTCAGCAATCAACTGCATATCACCATACTCTATCCCGTTGTGTATCATTTTCACAAAATGTCCCGATCCGGCAGGTCCCACCCACTGACAGCACGGAGTACCATCCGGCGCTTGGGCCGCAATGCTCTGCAAAATCGGTTTCACCTCTTCCCATGCTTTCTCCGAACCGCCCGGCATGATAGAAGCTCCGTTCAAAGCTCCCTCTTCTCCGCCCGAAACACCGGCACCGACGAACAGAAAACCTTTCGACTCTGCCAGTTTCACTCTTCGGTTCGTATCTTCATAATTCGAGTTACCACCGTCAATCAATATATCACCCGGAGAAAGATACGGGAAAAGTTGCTCCATCAGCTCATCCACCGGACTACCGGCACGTACCATCATCATTATCTTACGAGGCAAAGCGATCGATTCTACAAAAGCCTCTATATCCGTGAAGCCCTCTATATGCTTGCCTTTAGCCCTTCCGTTGATGAAACGTTCCACCACGCCTTCTTCCACACCCGGTACCGTACGATTATACACCGATACGTTCCAACCTCTGCTTTCCATGTTCAGAGCTAAATTTTCTCCCATCACAGCTAAACCAATCAGGCCTATATCTGTTTTATTCTGAGTTGCCATAATTGTAATATGTATCTAAATTGGTTGATTTTTTGTTCTTTTTCTTATTATCTATAACACATATCGAAAATATTTGTTCGGATAGTTTCAGAAAAAAGTATTACTTTTGTAACAAACTGCTAAAACCTCGTAATGAAGAAAATACACATAGGACTTTTGCCACGTATCATCATAGCTATTATACTTGGTATCGCTATCGGAAATTTCCTGCCGACACCTTTGGTACGGCTGTTCGTGACCTTCAACTCCATCTTTGGAGAATTCCTCAATTTCTCCATACCTCTTATCATTCTCGGACTGGTTACCATTGCCATAGCCGATATTGGTAAAGGAGCCGGACGAATGCTGCTTGTCACGGCACTCATTGCATATGGTGCCACTCTTTTCTCCGGATTTCTGTCCTACTTCACCGGAGCCGCCATTTTCCCTTCGCTCATTACTCCGGGAGCACCTCTCGACGAAGTGAGTGAGGCGCAAGGAATCCTACCCTATTTCTCTGTTGCCATTCCACCCTTGATGAATGTCATGACGGCACTGGTCCTTGCCTTTACCCTCGGCCTGGGGTTGGCAAGCCTGCATAGTGACGCCCTGAAAAACGTAGCACGAGACTTTCAAGAGATCATCGTACGTATGATAAGCGCAGTCATCCTCCCGTTGCTGCCCATTTACATCTTTGGTATTTTCCTCAATATGACACACTCCGGACAAGTATTCTCCATCCTTATGGTGTTTATTAAAATTATCGGTGTCATTTTCATACTACATATTTTCTTGCTGGTTTTTCAATATTGCATTGCGGCATTGTTTGTCCGTAAAAACCCGTTCCGCTTGTTGGGACGGATGCTGCCGGCTTATTTCACCGCTTTAGGCACTCAGTCATCAGCCGCCACCATCCCTGTCACACTCGAACAGACCAAGAAGAACGGTGTTTCGCCCGATATAGCCGGATTTGTCATCCCACTTTGCGCCACCATTCATTTATCCGGAAGCACCCTGAAGATTGTGGCCTGTGCTTTAGCCTTAATGATGATGCAGGGCATGCCTTTCGATTTTTCCCTGTTTGCAGGTTTCATTTTCATGCTCGGCATCACGATGATTGCCGCTCCCGGCGTTCCTGGAGGCGCTATTATGGCTTCTTTAGGCATCCTCCAGTCCATGCTCGGTTTCGATGAATCGGCTCAGGCATTGATGATCGCCCTTTATATCGCTATGGACAGTTTCGGTACAGCTTGTAACGTAACCGGTGATGGAGCCATCGCTCTGATTATAGACAAGATCATGGGGAAAAGAAAAACTCCCGAAAGCCTTTAATGGCTATCGGGAGTTCACCCTGTTTGGTTATTAATTCCGCTTTATAATGTCATAGCCTGCCCGCCTATTACACCGGCTACAGCACTTGCCACAGCAATAATCAACTTCAATATAATATTCCATCCCGTTTTCTTCATATTCTTCATACCTCCTTTCATTTCCAATAATTATTATATCTGCAATAAACTTTATCAAGCTGTCGGATCATCTACAATATCTCCATCTCCACTACCCGATCCACCATTAATTGCTCCCCCTATCGCACTGACTTTCTGGAATTCCACTCCCTGAAGCAAAGCACGGGTAGTGCCGATAGCTGCGGGACGAGTATATTCCGGAGTAAACAGACAACGAAGAGCCGCCACCTGATTCGGATTCACCTCTTCCTCTTGATCCACTCCATGCCCTTGTGTACAAGCTTTCATCGTGAAAGTGCCTAATCCCTCCAGACGTACCGAACGGCTATTTAACAATTCTTTACGCATGGCAGTCATCAGGTTACGAATCACATTATGAACATCACCCGGTGTCAACGATGATTTTTCAGCTATTACTTCGGCCAACTGTTGTGAAGTTACCATTTTTCCAACTTTCACCAGAGTGAGGTGCCACTGTTTCTTTCCCTCTTTAGTTTTCAACTGCGATTGTCTCGCTCTATAAAATAAAGGCATAATTTTTCTCCTTCTTTACTAATGTTACTACTACGTTTCATTCATGTTTCGTTGATCAACACTGCAAAGATGAAGATTTACAAATTATCGGCAAAGGAAAAAACGGTCCGGAAAGCAGTTTTCTCAGAAAAACTTATAACACGCTTATTATCTGTATCATAATTCTAAGCTCTTCGTTCAATTGAATTTGCAAACTCACTTTTTAATATATTTGTGTCATTTTTAGTGGCTTTAACTATCTAACTCCTTAAATGCAATAAAAAGCAGATTTAGGAAAACGTTCAGTTACTTATCCGCTCCCTGTTTTTCAAATAGAAAAATGAGGTAAAATACTGAATTTTAGACGAATTTGATTATATGTGCTGCTTTTCTTTGGTGAGTGTCGTTAGTTAGCCGATGATAGCGTACTGTACTGTGGATTAGAACCGCCCGACAAAAGACTGGAACGCCTTGTGATATTCCTTTGTTGGAACTACCCAAACAGATTATAGAGAAATACGAGGGTATTGCCAAAGATGGTAAACTGCTCCCGATGCTTAGTTGTGGTAGCCTGAACAAGAACTTAAAAGTAATTGCCAAACTCTGTAATATAGAGCGTAAGCTCATCTATCACATTGACAAGCGAATTACATTTCATATGGGTAGTCATACGATTATTTATTGAAAATCAATGCATTATATCATACTCCCAGTAAATCGGTAATGGTTTAAAAACGAGCGAATCTCGTTTTTATACGCCATTTTCATACATACAAAGAACGCCTTTTGAGTACAAAAAAATATGTTTCAAGTTTAGTTCACAATTATATTGAGATATTTTTTAGCTTTCGTAACCCCATTTTTATGCTTCAACACTAAAAAAAACAGATAAATTATCTATATTTGCAAACGACTACAGGTTGCGTAGTGTTTTGCAAATGTGATTTATGGATAATTTGAAATTAGATAGAAGTAATAAATGGGATCAGTTCTTTGTCGAACTGCAATCCCAAGGACGTTATGCCTTTACATTTGAAGAAGTATGCAATCATTTCAAGTCGTCTAAAAAAACATTGCTGCAAGGCTTGTATAGATATAAGACCAAGAAACAGATAGCTCAAATACGAAAAGGCTTTTATGTGATCATTCCACCTAATTATTCAAATCAGGGAATGCTCCCTCCATATTTGTTTATCGACGACTTGATGAAGTCCTTGAGTAAACCTTATTATGTAGCTTTATTATCTGCGGCAGCTTTGTATGGGGCAGCACATCAACAACCGATGGAATACTTTGTAATAGCAGAAACCCCGGCCCCTAGGAGCATTAATAATAAAAAATTGAAGATCTCATTTTTTTCAAAAAACTCATGGGAGCAAGATGATATTGTTCAGAAAACAACCGACGTCGGTTATCTCAATGTTTCTTCTCCTGAATTGACTGCATTGGATTTACTAGTCTACGTTGATAAAATAGGGATGAATAGAACTGTTACTCTTTTACAAGAGCTAGTCCAAGCGATGAAAGTAACAGCACTCTATAGAACAGCAAAAAGATACCCAAATACTCCTGTAATCCAACGACTGGGTTATATTTTAGATAAGACATTAAGCGAGGAAAAACTGTCTAATCCTTTACTGAAGATTTTGAATGAAAGAAATATATCTCCGGTATTATTGATTGCTCAAAAAGAAAAGCAGGGAGAGTTAGACGAGACATGGAAAGTAATTAAAAATATAGAGATAGAAAGCGATTTATGATACCACGCCGATATATAGAAGAATGGAAAGCAGTTGCTCCTTGGCCAAATGATGCACAGGTAGAGCAAGATTTAGTTATTGCCAGGGCTTTGGTGGAAATATTTTCTGATGATCTGCTGAAAAAATCACTTGCTTTCAGAGGTGGCACTGCTTTGCATAAATTGTATTTACAACCGCAAGTCCGATATTCGGAAGATATAGATTTAGTGCAAATCAATTCAGAACCGATCAATCCGATATTAAAACAAATTCGTGAACGGCTGTCATTCCTTGGGACCAAGCGAACGGTAAAACAACATATTCACAACAATACTATTGTTTATCGTTTCGATACCAGTACACAGCCGATAATTAATATGCGGTTGAAAATAGAGATTAACACTCGAGAACACTTTACTGTGCTTGGCTTAAAGGAAATTCCATATAAAGTTGAGAACGGATGGTTTTCCGGTGAATGCAATTTGACAGGATATGAACTTGAAGAATTACTGGGAACAAAAATGCGTGCATTATATCAGCGTCGCAAAGGTCGTGATCTGTTTGATTTGTATTGGGCGATGATTCACCAAGATGTGAATGCGGAAAAACTAATCAGTTGTTATAAAACCTACATGGAGTACTCTGTAGGCAAACCTCCATCTCAGAAGCAGTTTCTTGCCAACATGGAAGAAAAACTACTTGACCGGGAATTTATGGAAGATATTCATGCTGTATTAAAGCCAGGAGCTGAATATGATAATGACAAGGCTTGGGAATTAGTAAAAAAGAGATTGGTCGAAAGAGTATAAGATGGACAATACGAAACAAAATAGTAAACTACCAGAAGGATGGTCGTGGACAACATTGGGAGAACTTGGTATTGTCGTTAGTGGAGGCACACCATCTACAAAAGAGCCTTTGTTTTGGGAAGGTGACATAACGTGGGTTACTCCTGCCGATCTTTCTGATTATAAGGGAAAATATTTGCGCAAAGGGGCACGGAAAATCACTCAATTAGGGCTCGATAATTCTTCTGCAGTTTTACTGCCTAAAGGAAGTCTATTATTTTCTTCTAGGGCTCCTATTGGTTATGTCGTAATTGCTCTAAATGAATTAGCAACAAGTCAGGGATTTAAGAATCTAATACCAGTGCCTTCCACTTATGTGGATTTTTTATACTACTACCTGCAATATGCCAAATCTTCTATTATTAAAATGGCAAGTGGGACTACATTCTTAGAATTATCCGCTAAAAATTTTAGTAAAATACCTATCCCTTTAGCTCCACTAAAAGAACAACATCGGATAGTAGAAAAAATAGAAGAGTTATTTAGTGAAATAGATAATGCCGAAGAAACTATAAGAGATATAAAATTCAAACTTGAGGTATGCAAAAACTCTGTATTAGAACAAATTTTATTTAAGGGTAATTTGAGTGGACAAATTGTTCCTATTGGAGATGTCGTGAATAGAATATCTGTTAAAGTGTATCCATCAACATCTCCGAATTTGAAATTTGTTGGTCTGGATAGCATTGAACCGAAAACGTTAGAAATAAGGCGAATATATAATTTCAAAGATTACGCTAGTTCTGGAAATTATTTTGAAAGAGGTCATATTTTATATTCTCGAATGCGACCATATCTAAACAAAGTGACTAAAGCTAACTTCAATGGGGCAGCATCAGGAGAATATATAGTTTTGGAGTGTAAAAAAGATATTTTAAACGATTATTTATTGTATATTTTACACTCTGGAGCATTTGTTAATTATGCAAATCAAAGAAGTATTGGAGATCGTCCACGGTTATCTTTTGAAGACCTTTCTCAATTCGAGATTTATTTGGGGAATTTAGAAGAACAGGCACAGGCTATAAATGATATAGAATATTATTTTACCATCATTGACAATTTGCAGAAAACGTTAACTGAGGTTGAAAATCAAACTCTAATGCTTCGTCAAGGAATTTTAATGGAGGCCTTCGAAGGACAATTAGTCTCGCACATTAACACAGATGAATCGGCACGTGAATTGATAGATCGAATTAACCGTGAAAAGATTCAGTATTTAGAAAAACAAAAAGAGCTTATTAAAAACAAGCCTCAAAAGCAGAAGATTATGGAAGATAAAAAAACAATTCTAGAGATACTTCAAAGTGCTAACACTCCTTTATTGGCAGAAGATGTTTGGCTTCAATCAGAGCATAAGAATAATATAGAAAATTTTTATGCTGAACTAAAAAAAATTCAGAATCAAATAGTGGCAACAAAGAAGAATTCAGAATCATTTTTACAGATAAAGAAATGAGAATAGACCGAGTTCACATAAAATCACCGTTTAAGAATCTTACAGATTTTGAGATTGACTTTGATGAGCAATCCATGGAAACGGTTCTAATAGGCCCCAATGCTACAGGGAAGTCCAATTTCTTTGAAGCATTAGTGATTATTTTCAGAGACTTGGATTTTGGAAGAGATCCTTTTCCTGAATTCGAATATTACATTAAGTATACGTGTCGTAATTATTGTATAGAGATTACATATTTGAAGAAGAAGTATCATTTCGCAATAGATGGTAAAAAATTAAAATCAAAATCTGATTTCTTTAAAAATAAAGACAAATATCTGCCTCGACATATTTTTATTTATTATTCCGGTATTAGTGATCGTCTCAAGGATTTATATTCTGAACATGAAAAACGATATTACAACGAAATAATAAAAGCAGATGCTAAATATGAGAAATTTGATAGAATTAGAAGGATTTTTTTAGTTCAGAATATCCATGCAAGCTTTGCTTTGATAGCATTCTACATGTTTAAAGATAGAGAAAGGGAAACTATTGATTTCCTTAAAAAGGAGTTGAATATATATGACTTTGGTTCTGCTTTATTCATACTTAAACAGCCGGTTTGGTCAAAAACGAAGAAAGAAGTGGATCAATTTTGGGATGCAAAAGGTCTTGTACGAAGATTTATCGAAGACCTTTGGTTATTTGCTTTAGCTCCCATATATCATGAAGAACGGGTAACGGCTAATTATAAAAAAGCAGAAAAACTCAATCTCCTATTTTTATATTTAAGTGACAAAGAAAGTTTTCAGAACTTCGTTAACTTGAAGTATTCAGACAAAATACAATTATTTAATGCTTTGGAAAGCATTTATATATCTGACTTGTTATTCGATGTAAAAATAAAAGTATTAAAAGAGAATGTTACAGGCGAATTGTCTATGAGTGAATTAAGTGAAGGAGAGAAACAACTACTGACTGTATTAGGACTTCTTAAATTTACAAAAGACGAAGAGTCATTAATCTTGTTGGATGAACCTGATACACACTTAAATCCCATGTGGAAGTGGAAATACCTTCAATATGTTGACCAAGTTGTAAAAAGGCCTGAATCTACTCAGATTATATTCTGTACTCACGATCCGTTGGTAATTGGAGGAATGGACAAATCCCAGGTTCGGATTTTTAAGAGAGACAGAGGGGGAAATACTTATGTTACTGAACCAACAGTTAGCCCTAAAGGATTAGGGGTAGCAGGAATATTAACAAGTGAATTTTTTGACTTATCAACAACTCTGGATGAAAAAACTCAATTAAAATTGAATCGAAAGCGATATTTGCAGGGAAAGTTGAATCGGGAATCTCTTTCTGAAATTGAAGAGAAAGAATATGGAGAGTTGAAAACAGAGTTAGAAAGCCTTGGGTTTTATGATAAAACTAATGACGAATTATACAATAAGTTCCTTTTGGAAATATCTAAGAATGAATTGTTTCAAAAAGTTGAATTTACTGATGAGGAGAGAATTCTGTTAGAGGAAGAAAGTAAAAATGTAATTGAACAGATTTTAAAAGATACGAATAAAATATGAGGTTTATAGATATAAATGAACTTCCCCGATTAATGGGAGAGGATGAATTCAATGCATGGCTAAATAAAGCGAATGCCCATCTCGATGAATTGAGGAAACTTGACAAAAAAGGACGCTCTGAGTATCTTCAGAAACATGCAGATTGGACAGAATTATATAAATATTTGTCGGAACTTTCATTTCATAAATGTTGGTATACTGAATCTCCTGAGAATTCTACTGAATGGGAAATTGATCATTTTAGACCTAAAAATAGATCTAAAGATGAATTCGGACAGATTACTTTACCTGAAGGTTATTGGTGGCTGGCTTATGACTGGAAAAATTATCGTTTATCTGGAGGATTTGTTAATAAAAGGAGAAAAGATAAATTTGGGAATGACGAACTTGTGAATGGTAAAGGAGATTTTTTTCCGTTAGACCCTTCATGTTCTCCATGTGAATTAGACGGAGATTTGGATGATGAGATACCTCTCTTATTAGATCCAACATGTTTCCGTGATACTACACTTTTATCTTTTGACAAAGATGGAGTACCCATCTCAAACTATCCGGAAGGGAGTTTCGAGGAAAAGAAAGTTAGTATATCTATTAAATTCCTGAATCTCAAAAACACTATATTAAATAGAAAAAGAAAAGAAGTTTGGGAAAATACGGAAAAGGAGATTCTAGCAATTAGTGTGAAACTGAAGAGTTCGACAAACCAAATATTGAGAAATAAGATTTATAATGATTCCTATTATAAATTGAAGGAACTTACTGCTAAAAATCAATCTTATTCTGCTGTAGCATTGAGTTGCCTTTCCGCAAATCAAACAAATCATCCATGGATTTCAAGTATGTTACCACATTTAAATTAACCTTATATGTCAACAAATACTTTAGTAGCTAAAATATGGTCATTCTGTGACACTCTTCGGGATGATGGTGTTAGTTATAGTGATTATTTGGAGCAGATTACATATTTGCTATTTCTAAAAATGGCCGATGAATATTCTGATCCACAGTATAAAAAGAATTTCAATATACCTGACGATTGTACATGGCAGGTATTATTACGAACTAAAGATAGTGCATTAATTAGTACATACAGCGATAATCTGAAAAAGCTGAGTATTACGGGAGGAATGCTCTCTAAAATTTTTGACGGTGCTCAGAATAAGATACATGACAGGCATAAACTTAGAAAGCTTATAGATCTTATCAATGAAGAAAATTGGATTAGTGAGTCTGTTGATATAAAAGGAGAAATTTATGAATCTTTACTCCAAAAAAATGCCGAAGGTACAGGGGCTGGGCAGTATTTTACGCCTCGCCCTGTAATTCAAGCGATCGTAGAATGTATACAACCTAAACCACAAGAAACGATTGCGGATCCATCATGCGGAACCGGAGGTTTTTTTCTAGGAGCATTGAATTATATTCATTCAAGCAATACTAAACTTTCGTCAAAACAAGATGATTTTCTAAAATTCAAAACTTTCCATGGTTGGGAAATTGTTCCGTCAACAGCTAGATTATGTTTGATGAACTTATTCTTGCACGGAATTGGAGATCTTCAAAAGACACCAGATATTGAAGTCAAAGATAGCTTGAAGAAGCCGTTAGAAAGGAAAGTAGATATTGTACTTGCAAATCCCCCTTTCGGGAAAAGTAGTAGTGATATACCTACTGCAGATGAAAAACTGGCAGAAAAACAGGGCTATTTTTTGCGCAAAGATTTTTGGGTAACAACGAGTAATAAGCAACTGGCCTTTTTACAACACATCGTCACAATGCTTAATCCTGAAAATGGAAGAGCAGCCGTAGTACTGCCAGATAATGTATTGTTTGAAGGGGGAGCTGGAGAATTGATACGGAAAAAAATGCTGGACAATTTGAATTTACATACAGTCCTTCGATTACCAGCGGGTATTTTTTACGCGCAAGGAGTAAAAGCCAATGTATTATTCTTTAATACTGCGAAAAAGTCTGAAAAACACATGACAAAAGATGTTTGGTTCTATGATTATAGAACTAATGTTCATCATACTCCCAAAAAGAATCCTCTTCAATTTGAAGATTTAAAGGATTTTGTGAAATGCTATAATGCTGGAGACATAATAAATCGTGAAGAAACATGGACAGAGGTAAATCAAGAAGGAAGATGGAGAAAATTCTCGTATGATGAAATAATAACTAGGGATAAAACCAATTTAGATATTTTATGGTTAAAGGACCGTCATACCATTGATTTAGAAAACTTGCCTCATCCAGATGAATTGATAAATGAAATTATTGATAACATGGAAAGTGCTATACAAAGTTTCAAATCAATAAGGGACAATCTTAATTAAAGGTTTAATGATCAATTTGATAGTAGAATTTTTTATTTATGGATCCCTCTATCGTAACCATCCGGCAAACCAGTCTACCGAATGGTTACTGTATAATCGATATTGACGTATGTCATCTGATGACGATTCGGATTTCTGTACGGGTTACGACCATTTTGTCGCCCAATCATAGAAAGTAAGCATCGGTAGGCTTACTCCGAAGCAACCTGCATCGCTTTTCTCAGATTGCCGAGCGTATCACCGAGATACTGTTTGCAAAAACTGCTGAAGCGTTGCGCTGACGAAAAGTTGAATTCGTCGATAATGTCCGTCAAAGGGACAAAGGACTGTGACAGCCGATAGCGGATGTTTTCCGCCCGTTTCTTGATAAGCCACTGGTACACCGGAATGTCGAATTCCTTTTTGAAAACCCTGCGGAAGGTATGTATACCGTATCCGCACAGTCCGGCAAGTTCTTCAGTATTGTTGGCTTTGCGGTAGTGTGTCAGCACAAGGTTTCGGAAAGGTATTTGCTCATCGGTCATCGGGTGAAAGAAGATGTGCAACTCTTCTGCCGTATAGTAACGGGTGAATACCTATATCAATTCCTTGTGTTTAAGTTTCCAGAGGTCGGAATCATGCGTTTCGTCCGTGATATACGTTGTAACGGTGTCCATAAGCACCCGCATGGAGGTTGGGGCGGTCAGCTTGCAGCAATAGACTTTGGAATCCGGCAACTTGTGTGAATAGAGATAAGAAAGAATACATTTCTCTGCCCGGCAGACCGTGTTGTTGAACTTATACACCAGCAGGGTGACGTCGCTCAAAGCCGTGCCGTTGCATTCGCTCCCACGGGGGGACTAACATCACTTCTCCGGTGCAGAGGATTTTATCATGGAACAACGTGCTGGTAATCCGCGCGTGTCCTGATTGGCAGAAGATAAGAATCATCCAAAGATGAGATGAAGGAAAAGTTTGGTGATGCTATATTTGGATCAATTACTAATCGTTTTCTTATGGCTATGACTGATGGGGAATTTATAAATCTATCAGAAGACAAGCTACAACTCATTGATGAGGTTGATATTCTGTATAAAGGGCATGAAGGTAAAATGCCTGTTAGTAAACCTGTATTTATAAAACTTGCTTTAAATTTTTTAAGTAACAAATTGGTTGAGTTTAATACACTCTCCTCCACAATCAAGCAGGTTTTATTGAAACAATGGAATAAAGAGGTAGAAGCAAGGGTGCAGAATGAGCAAAACAGTCACCAATAATATGACTACAAATCTTCAACTCCCCCTACCAACATGTTTTTTCCTTTTTTCCCTGATAAACATATTTACTCTTTTTGATTGACACGGCTTTTCTAGTTAATACAATATGGCCTATGTTTAGTACAGTGTGATGTTGAGACAATATCACTTCGCTTGATGCAAGCAAAAGAAACGCTTCATAAATAGAATATAGACCAAACTCAGCGCAATAATGGTACCCGACAAATACCCATATTCATTCCCCGGAAATAGAAAATACCCGGCTATAACTACTGCCTGCACCAACATATACACCAATGAAACCACCACGTGAGGAATTTTCAACTCATTTGCCATAATCTGGTACAAATGTTTCCGATGTGGCAAACCAATATTCTCATGCAACATCAACCGATGAATTATTGTCAGCACACTATCCACCCCATAGAGTGCCAACAAGACAATCCAGCTGAAATTTTCCGTACGGATTATCAGCATACCGATCAGAAAGAGAATCACGAAAGCAATGCTAACCGAACCTACATCCCCCGCAAAACACTTTGCCTGTTTCCGGAAATTGAAGAAGTTAAAGACCAACACAGCACAAAGCATGGTATAAATCAAAGCCGGCTCTACAAATGGAACATATACCCCATTTATAAATGCTAATGCCGTCAGCACCACCAACGAGTATCCACCTGTAATGCCATTAATACCATCCATAAAATTATAGGCATTGATAATCCCTGTGCAAACAATCAAAGCAACCACAATGGTCCACCAAGGCAAGCTGAACAACCCCCATTGATAGAACATCAAAGCCATCGCCGTAAAATGAAACACCAAACGTACCCCCTGAGAAGTAGAACGAATGTCGTCTACAAAACTGATAAAAGTAATCAATGTCAGAGCCAGCATAAACCAAGGATACTCAAACTGATTCGTCAGAAAGTAAGCTAATGCGCCAAAGAAGAAAATGATTCCTCCCCCTCTCAAAGTGATCCGGGTGTGCGAACTCCGCTCGTTCGGTTTATCGATGATATTGCATTTATCAGCAATACGGAAATAAAAAAGTTCTGCCAAAAATAGCAGAACCAGGATTATTAAATAGTACATAACTTATTTAGTTTCTTCAAATGAACGAATGGTTTTAATCAACCCCTCTTTAGCTGTCACAGGCATTTTATCAATCCCGAGAGCAGCTTTGATCTTAGCATTACTTACCACATAATTCTCTGTCAGTTTACGAAGCCTTTCCGTATTCAGTGGCAAATGGAGTAAAGTTCCCAGTCCGGCACATCCTTCCATAAAGCCCTTATTCATCTTCCAGATATGGGGCTGTTTTCCCATTGCCTCACACATGATGGCAATCAACTCATTTGTTGATAAAGCTTCATCATCCCCCATGTGATAAATGCCCGTAGGTACCTCTTTAGTCAATAATCCCTCAATCACATAGCATAGGTTATCAATTGAAGTAAACGAACGACGATTTTCGAAGTCACCCAATGGCCAGGGAATTCCTTTCTTCACCACATTATACAATAGATTCAGATTTCCTTTATTCCCCGGACCATGAATCATACAAGGTCTTAATATATAAACCTGTTTTTCTGTAACCGAAGTCATCTCCCGAAAAGGAGAACACTCGCAGGAGGAGACAGTGGGAAATGCAAAATGTTCCTTTATATACTCTTCAGCTCTTATTTTACTTTCCCCATAAGGACCAATAGGAGCCGGAATAACATCCTCAGTAAGCATATCTCCCACTACACTATCAGCCGCAGCTTTTACTGAACTAAAAAATATGAATTTCTTCGCAGAAGACTCCAAAAAGAAATCAAATATCTTTTGAGTCAGACCGGTATTAATATCAAAATAAGACTGAGCAGCTGATTGTTTTTTCGTATCATGAGCCTTTCCGGCAAGATGAATGATTGCATCAAATTGGGGGAGAGTTTGTAATGGGAATGACTCTGGATCAATATCTTTCCAACAAAATGTTTTCAGTACACCTTCTCTTGTCGGACGCACGATATCAAGTCCGTAAAGGTTGTGTTTAATTTTTAAATTATTAATCAGATTAGTGCCTACAAATCCATAAGCCCCTGTAATAAGAATATTCATTTAATTCCATTATTAAAATAAATCACTCAGATTGAAAAACTTCTATTAAATTATCAATTATCTTTTTCTTTGCAAAAGATAATTGATAATATTCCTTCCCGGCTCTCCCTTTTTCATACAGCATATTTTTATCCATTCGAGATAATCTTTTCACATTGTTTGCCAACGATTCAAAATCTCCGGCATTAGCTGTAAAGCCGCAGTTTGCCTCCTTTATTATTTCATTACCAATACCATTTATCATAGAAATAATAGGTTTTCCAAAAGCCATATAAGATTGTATCTTTGATGGAATAGTTAAAGAGAAAATATTCTGGTCTTTTAAAGAGACAAGCATTACATCTGCATGAATAAACAGATCCGGCATGTCTTCCAAAGGATAGCGTCCTAATAAAAAAACAGTATCACATAAATTCAACTCTTTAACTTGCTGCTCTACAAACTCTTTTTTTCGTCCATCGCCAACAATTACCCACTTAATATCTTTATACTCTTTGGTCCGAATGGCAGCTTTCAATATTGAATCAAAATCTTGGGCCTCTCCTATATTACCAGCAAACATTACAACAAATCCATCAGGGATCAACGACTTAAAATGTTCCTTATTAATCAAAGAATCATCAGTGAACAAATCTTCAGCCCAGTTAGGAATATAACTAATTTTATGCTTATAATCTCCTTTTTGCAGTATGGACTGACTAAAGGCTTCCGACTGTATACAAATCCCATCGACTTTTTGATAGATACTTTGTACCATCTTAGTTAACATTCGATATACTAAACCAGAATTCATCTTACCCGCAGCGGACACACTTTCAGGCCACAAATCCTGAACCCAAAGATAAGCACGACTACCAAACAGCTTTTTGTGAAGTAGAGCTGCATACACCTGAGTAATAGGAGAAATTGCAAATGTTAAAGAAACATCAAACTTTCGCTTATGAAAAAGTATATATAAACAAGAAAACAATACAAAAGACAAATAATTCAATGCCAAACGCAACCCTGAACCTTTACCACGAGGTATTAACGGAACACGAATCAGTTCAATACCTTTATAATATTCTTTTTTATAGCCCCAAAAACTATATCCCTTATAAATAGCCCCTTGAGGATAATTAGGTTTTCCTGTTAAGACTGTCACTTCGTTACCCCGTAATACAAGCTCTTGCGCCAAATCATTAACACGAAATGTCTCTGGCCAGAAGTATTGGGAAACCAATAATATTTTCATAAATATAGAGTTCGGTATAGCTCCTGTTTATTCTGCATCCAATCATATTGTTCCCGAAGCATCTCTTCATATCCGGGTACAACATAACTAAATCTTGCGGACTTTGCGATCGACTTATCAATTCCATTTCCATCAAATGGCAGGATCTCAACATCTCGTTTGTGCCATATACGGGAAAACAGATGTAACAAATCATATTTACTTATACCAAGGCCATTACTCAGTTGTATTAAACCGGTTACTCCCTGATCGATGGCCACATCAATGGCTTTCGCCAATTCCAGAGTGGTCACACCTCCCCAAATAGCAGTCTGGAAACCATTCACACAACCATGCTGATGCATAAACCAATGAAACAAGCCTTCGCCATTCTCCTTCAATTCAGGACCTATGATAGAAGTACGGATTGTCAGATCTTTGTCATTGATTATCTCACCGAGTGCTTTGCTACGACCATAAACATCGTCAGCATCCCGGATATCAGTTTCTGAATAGTTACCTTTTTTACCGGAGAAAACACAATCCGTACTGATATGAATCAACTTTGCTCCCACTTCATCCGACAGTTTCTTGAGCAAATGAGGGAACCATGCATTTATCAGAATAGCATTGTCCGGATGTTCTCTGGAACCTCTTATCAATACGCCAATACAATTCAGGATAAAATCAGGACGGACTTCACGAACGAGCCGACTGACAGCATCCCCATCCGTCACATCCACAACAATACTATCATCAGTCAATTGGGTACGATAAACTACATTCACAAGATCGTATTTCCCCGTACATTGCAGATAATAATAAGCCATATGCCCGGCCATACCTGTGGCGCCGAACAACAGAATCTTCTTTTTAACCATAAAAAATAAAAAACAGGAACTAGATTTCTTTATGCCAAACCGTACGGTTGATATAATCTGTATAGGAAAGAATGATACGGACTACTTTTTTAGATACATTATCCGAAGCATAATCAGGAATAGAGTGAATTACGTCTGCACCTTCTGCATACTGGGAAGTTACAATTTCGATAGACTCCAGAATACGGTCACTATTCAATCCGGTCATGATCAGCGTCCCTTCATCCATACCTTCAGGTCGCTCGTGTGCCTGACGGATAGTTATAGCCGGAAAATGAAGAATAGAAGATTCCTCCGTGATCGTACCACTGTCAGAAATAACACAAAAAGCATTCTGTTGAAGTTTGATATACTCCATGAAACCAAAAGGTTTCATAAACTCAATCATCGGATTGGAATTAATAAAGCCAATAGATTCCAACTTTTTGCGGGTACGGGGGTGGGTGGAAACAATCACCTTTTTATGATATTTGTCCACAATGGCGTTCAGAGAAGAAAGCAGGTCGGAAAAGTTCTTCTCGGAATCCACATTTTCCTCACGATGCGTACTTACAATAAAGTAATCACCTTTTTTCAACCCCTCTTTTTCTAAAACATCATTCTCTTCTATTTCCGCCTTATGATAGATCAAAACCTCTGTCATTGGCGATCCGATTTTGATCACGGTCTCCGGACGTAACCCTTCAGCCAGCAAGTATTTACGTGCATGCTCTGAAAGAGGCATATTGATATCACTCAAATGATCCACAATCTTACGATTGATCTCTTCAGGAACACGCTGGTCAAAACAGCGGTTACCAGCCTCCATATGAAAAATAGGAATCTTACGCCGTTTTGCGGAAATCACGGAAATACAGCTATTAGTATCACCATACAACAATAAAGCATCCGGTTTCACTTGGTCCATCAATTCATCCGATTTACGGATTACATTGGCTATCGTCTCTGCGGCATTCTTTCCGGCAGCATCCAGAAAATAGTCCGGCTTACGGATGCGAAGTTCCTGAAAAAAGATTTCATTCAGTTCATAATCGAAATTCTGACCGGTATGGACCATAATATGTTCAGTGTATTTGTCCAACTCAGCCATCACACGACTCAACTTTATGATCTCAGGACGAGTTCCGACAATCGTCATTACTTTAAGCATACATCCTCCTTTATCATATCAAGTTTCAATAACAACTGTTTCATTCCGTCCACATCCAAACGATGGGTATTATGTGAATGGTAGTCCTCGAATTTAGAGACCTTCTCTTGTCCTTCCACAAAATATTTATCATAATTAAGATCACGGGCATCACAAGGTATCCGATAATAATTACCCATATCTTCCGCCTTGGCCATTTCCTCACGAGTCACTAATGATTCATAAAGTTTCTCACCATGACGTGTACCGATAACACGTACGGGGGTATCCATTTTGTAAATTTCCTTTAAAGAACGGGCTAGCGTATCAAGAGTAGCTGCAGGTGCTTTTTGGACAAACAAGTCGCCATTATGCCCGTGCTGAAAAGCATAAATCACCAGATCAACCGCATCATCCAGTGTCATCATAAAACGGGTCATGTTCGGATCGGTTATTGTGATATCCTTACCAGCCTTCATCTGCTCCACCCACAAAGGGATCACTGATCCGCGGCTTGCCATCACATTGCCATAACGGGTACAGCAGATGGTAGTTTGACCACCCTCTCCCATTTGACGTCCTTTAGCAATAGCGACCTTTTCCATCATGGCCTTACTGATTCCCATGGCATTGATAGGATAACAAGCCTTATCCGTCGAGAGCACAACTACATTCTTGACTCCATGCTCGATGGCTGAATCAAGCACATTCTCGGTACCTAATACATTTGTCCGAACAGCTTGAACAGGGAAAAACTCACAAGAGGGAACCTGTTTCAGTGCAGCAGCATGGAAAATATAGTCCACCCCATTCATCACTCCATCCACAGAACGTTTATCACGCACATCACCAATGTAGAATTTCACCTTCTTATTTTGAAGGTGATGGCGCATATCGTCTTGCTTCTTTTCATCACGGGAAAAGATACGGATCTCTTTGATATCGGAATCCAAAAATCTTTTCAATACAGCATTACCGAAAGAACCTGTTCCACCGGTAATTAAAAGGGTTTTGTCTTTAAACAATGACATTATCTACTAATTTTATATTTTCAATAATCTTAAAAAAGAAAGGCCATCCCTTCTCTTTCTGCTGAATAAAAGGAGGATACCTTTTCTTTGAATAACAAAGTGCTTGAATTGCTTTTGCCCAAGCTACAGAATCATGCATTTTCACAAAAGTAGCCCCATCATAGGTACCAACGACATCTTTTGCATAAGGTAAATCTATTACCACAATAGGCAAACCAACTTTGGCAGCCTCTAACAACGGCAAACCAAAAGATTCCAAATAGCTTGGAAAAAGCAATGCCGTTACAGATTTATAATATGACATTAACTGCAAAAAAGGAATTGTACCTTCGAATATAAAATTTTTTTCCAATCCCATTTTAGCAATTTCCGTATCTAAATACAATAACTCTCCTGTATTGAGAGTAAAGTGAATCTTAATCCGTTTCAATAAACTCGGATCAATACTCCCTAATGCAGATAGCGCATACACAATATCTAAATGATTCTTATATAAGAAAGGAGTAGCAGGATAAATAAAGTGAAAACAATCGTCACAAAACCTAACTTCTGAAGACTTAATTAGCTCAACATTCTTTATATCAGGACGGACAATATATAGACGTTCTTTAGGAAATTTGAATTTGCGCATAAATGCTTCCTTTGTAGAAGGAAGCTGTACAACAATATAAGTGTTCTCCGTCAATGAATGTCTTACAAAAAACGGATAGACATATTTATATATTAGAAACAACCATTCATCTTTACGCCAAATGCTCCAACTAATATTTAATAACGGAATTACATTATGGTAATAAATTAACTGAGGTATTTGTGAAGCACAATTTACTCCCGTATTTTGGAAAGATATAATTAAACTAGCTTTAATATGATGTTTTGCCAACCACCGCTTTAGTCCTATCTCATCCCAATAAATCCTTTTCATCCACGAACAAGTGTCTATTGGAATAAATTGGATATGCTGAGTAGACTCAAAAACTACTGATTGTGCAACAAAAATATAATAAATATCTTGATTATAAATTGGAATATTTTCCAAAAACTGCTTTAATATAGATAAAGCTCCACTTGCTCTAGAAGCTGTGGCGTTAACAATGACATTACCCATTAAAAACTTCTCGATATAAATTCAAATAATCAGCAGCAATTTTCTCAACAGCAAAGCGTTTAACATTTTCTTTTCCTTTGCTTATCAACTCCTTCCTCAACTCTGCATCATTGATCAACTTTATAAACCCATTCCTGATAGACTCAACATCATACGGATTAACAAACCAAGCAGCCTCTCCAGCTATCTCATTCATAGGGGCGATATCAGAAGTCAACACCACACGCCCTGTAGCCTGTCCTTCAATAATTGGCATACCAAACCCCTCATATATAGAAGGAAAACTCACTATGTCACACTCTCGATACTCTTTCACTATTTCATTGTCTGTCAAGTGAGTTTTTACTATATAATTAATCCCATATTTTCTTAGTGCAGCAATCTGTTCTTCTGTTAACTCCCCAATAATACGCAACTCACAAGAAATGTTATGCAAAGCCTGTATAACCCGAAATAGATTTTTATTTTCTCTCGTTCCAATATGTAATATTTTAGGAATCTCTTTGCAAAGAACTTTTTCTAAAAATACATAATCAGGACTAACTGGATTATAAATTACTCTTATTTTCTTTTCAGCCCAAGGAAAATAGCGTAATAACTCAGCTTTCGTTTTCTCCGAGATACAAGTCACATACTTTACAGAACGTAAAGGCCAATAATACCAAAACAAGTAAATCAAGACTCTATAAAACCCCGAATAGATAGTTAGCGAAACCGTGTCATGAATCGTCAATATTGTCTTACCAGATGGTAATAACAGTCCACAATAATGCACGTCACCAGTAATGTGATTGATTTCTTTCCTCCTCCTATAACAATAACACATATTCTTTAGTAAGTGGAGCAATTTAATTTTATAATACGGAACTGTTACTTTGTAAACGTCAACATCCTTTTGTAAAATCTCCAAAAGGACATCAAACACCCTTTCAATACTATAATTTATCCCTGATTTACGATATAATAATAGAAGCTTCATCTGAAATTAAAATATGTTTTTATAGGGAATAAATACTTCTGGATAATAATTTATTCCTTTAACTAAATTTGTATATCCGTAGAATACAATCAAAAAAAACAGAATCAACTTTCCCCAATTATTTTTAAACATGGTAAGCACAAATGGTACTATAAAGATTTCCATTATATTAAAATATATCAACCCTCTACCTACTATAATTTGCATTATTGTATTATTAAATAAAATATAAAACAATAATGCTATATAATACAAATTAAATGCTATTGCATAATATTCATTTTTTTTTATATATTTTGAAAAGAAAAGAAGAAGAAGTATCCAAATACTTCGTTTTAAAATAGCTAATATTGACCCAACTAACGAAGTGGATACATCACCCTTTAAAAAACTATCAGCGTAAAAATCCATTCTATCTGCAGAATCTTGACCCAATAAAGCGAAATATTCCAAAGGTAATTTGTTTATTATACCAGACAACGATATCCCTATAACTAGGAAAAGCAATAATCCATAGTATTTGAGAGGATAACTTTTACACAAGAAATATGCAGGAGCAAAAATTACAACTGATTTATGAAAAGTAAATGCTACCAGTAGACACATCAAAAATTTCACAATTTCCCTTGAAACAATATATCTAATAGCAAACAGACATAAACACAAAGCTATGAACTGTCTATTCATACCTAATACTGGTAATGAAAGACAATAATATAAAAAGAGAGAAAGAAAAGGAGCTACTGAATACTTAGAGATCGATTCAAAAACAAATATATACTGAATAATAGCAAATAATATTAAAAAAACAGAATAACTATCTGTAAACAAACGAACAAACTGATTAAATAGTGTATATCCTATATCATAATCACTTTTAACAATATCTGTGCATGTTTGAAAGAAAGTGTAATATGGTTGCCAGTCAGTTCCTATCTCCCATCGAAAGCCATCATGAAAGATTAATAAGAAAAAACAAATAAACCACAACAACGATTTATATCGCTTCTTCTTCGACAAGATATCCAAAGAAGCAATGATTGACAATGATAAGGTCGAGAATAAGTACATCTTTTATCTATAAACCGAATTGATTATATATTTAATCAAGTGGTCGTAAGTATAATTATCTACAAAATATTTGTATATTTTATCCGATATTTCATATCTTTCATTTGGATGTTCCAAATAATATTTTATTTTTTCAATACCTTCATCAATAGATTTAAAGCTAACCAACTCCGGATCAATAGGAAGTAAATCCTTCAAAATCGGGCGATAGTCTGATAATTGAAAAGCCCCGGAACCATTTACCTCAAAAAAACGATTGTTTACAGATTCTATCTCTGCAAAATGCATATTATTAAATACTATCTTTGCTCCATACAATAACCTAGCTTTTTCCTCACCTGTTATAAATCGATTTTGATTAGCTGTATCCAAACTATGATCATAGAACCGATTAGGTTTAGTTCCATACAACTTCAAATTAATCCCACTATCTAATAAACTTTTTAGCATACGGGTACGATAGGGATACAAAGTTCCATATGTCATAACATCAATCCCAACTTCTCTTTCATATTGCTCTTTTATTATTTCAGGTTTAGGATGAATACGCACGTTAAAAGCTTCATTGTAAAGCTCAACATTTAAATGCATATTATTATACATAAATTTTTTCATATATGAATCTTTAGTAAACCATACATCATAATTAGAAGCGAATATCTGCTGGTATTCTAAAGTTGTCAATTGATCCGGATTAACATGTATGATTTTACAACCAAGATATTTTATCTTAGCCACAAATGATGGATGAATAAACCTATAGACTCCAATCACTAAATCAGGCTTATACAGCTCTACCTTTTTATATAATTGGTTAAAAACTTTTTGATCATAAGAGTCACTATAACGTCTTCCTAAAAAATCAAGTTGAAAAGTATATTTAGAAAATAATTTTGCTTTGAACAACCAATTATCATAAATATCAAATATTTGACATTTATAACCGTTATAGTTAAAAGATTCATTTAAATGATATTCCAAAGAATCAAAAGATTTTGATCCTATAATTGCTATTTTCATTTTCAATATTCTATTCTTGATATATAATTTCTGATAAAGCATCTATAAAGCCATGACCATACTTTAAATCAGGTTCCATATAGTTCCCCTCTCCCCATTCATTCCATGATTTTAAAAAAACAATCTTATTCTCTTCCGTTTTATCTTTAATCATCTCAAAAGCTTCGCTCGCTTGCTTTTGAAACAAGATAGGAGTTGAATTATCTAATACGCACCCTCCCTTCCCACTTCGAGGTGTATGATCCCAATTGGGGATTATAGTTGGATACACATTTTCTTTTTGTGCTTCTGGACCTATAAAAAATTTCATCGCATTTGAGTATTTAACAACCAATGGTCTAGAAAACATTTTTCTTCTAAGTAAAAGAAATAGTCGTTCTAAAGCTCCAATCTTAGTTTTAAATTCAAATAGTTTGATAACATTTACGGCATCAAAACCGAGTTGTATTATTTCATCTATCTTTTCCACAAAAGGAGTTTGTCCTACAAAATGAAATCCAGCTAAACCATTCTTGACAGCCAAATCATTCCACAAGCTAATAAACCGACTAATATCAGAAAAAGCTAAAGGCTGATATATATAAAAAAGAGGTTTCCCGTTAACTTTTATATAACGTTCATCTTTAAATGCAGGTAATAAATGATAAAAATGTTTTTTATGACCTTCCTCATCGTCATACTTTTGCTCAACAAGCAATTTAGAGGAAAATGTTCCATCCATATTCCAAAACTTACAATGCCATGATTCATTAGCCCAACATAAACAAAAAGGGAATTGAGGTTCATTCAAATTAAGAACTTCTTGAAAAGGTCTTTCCAATTCCATCCTGCCATTTCCAAACCAGTAATGATAATAACAAAATCCATCTATACCTGCCTTTCGAGCTAACTTCGTTTGTTCATATCTTATTTCAGGTAATCTTAAATCATAATATCCCAAATCAGCAGGCACTTTCGGCTGATAATGACCTTTATATAAAGGCTTAGCTTTTCCGACATTTGTCCATTCCGTAAACCCCTTACCCCACCAAATATTATTATTCTCAGTCGGATGATATTGGGGCAAATAAAATGCTATAACACGAGCTTTCTTTCTCATACTTTATTATATTTTCTAATGATTCTTGCTGGATTTCCCCCAACAATACTAAATGGAGGTATGTCATGAGTAACAACAGAATTTGCTCCTATTACTGAATTATGTCCTATTGTCACATTAGGCAAAATACAAGCACCTTCACCAATCCAAACATCATCACCGATGATAACAGGTCCCTTAGAATATAACTTTCTTTTCGCTGGAGATATAAGAAGTTCCTCTTTGGTAAGTTCGCCATGTGAATGATCTGTAATTAGGACTTGACTGCCAATAAGTACATTATTGCCAATAATAATCTTGTTTATAGCCCCAACATGACATCTATAATTAAAACATACATTATGCCCTATAGTAATAGAAGGGCTATATGAATTCCCCATGTATTTATCCCAACATTCAATCCGAACTCCTGGACATGCCATAAAACTATCAAATGCTATATATTTATGTCCCATTATATAAAAAGGAGAACGCAAAAAAGCAGTTCCTGATGATTTCGTCAACAAGACAAATCTTTTAGACAGAATTAGATCAAAAATATACCGAAAAGCAGACATAATTTTATAAGGAAAAACAACAAGAGATCCCCATGCCAATATCTTTAACAAACACTTAAGCATAAATTATCAAAGAATTATTTATGAAAAAATTTATTAAATAAAACTTGCTTAATATTCAAAACTTCATTCAATTTGGAAACACAATATATTAAAACAAAAACAAACAGAATAAAACTGAATCCCGAAGAATAAACACTGGAGAACTTATACTGAAGAACAAATACCAAAGATACAGTAATAATCGCCCCCATCATATATAATAAATTAACTCTGGAAAACATAAAGTTAGATATTTTTTTTGTCATTAAATAAACAACAACTAACTTAAGAAATGCAGCAATAACAAATGCGATTCCTAAAATTTCAAAGCCTAAACTATCCCATCCATAATAAACGACGGACACATATACAGCACACCACAAAGCATCAGTAAACACACAAAATTTCCCTCTTCCTTTTGCCAAAAAAATGACTCCTAATGCCCATGTAATAAATCCAGCCAAAGATCCTAATAGTTGCCACTGAAGTAATGGAACCGCAATATCAAATTTCGAACTATATAAAATTTTTAACGCAAGATTAGTAAATGTAATCATTCCAACAATAATAATAGTACCGATAAGTAAAACCAATTCTAATTGTTGATTAACCAACTTAGTAACAGCAGCATTATCTGTATTAACAGCACTTAGCCTAGGAAAAAAATCAGCCAACATTGAATTTAGGATAATTCCCATATATATATTTGTTATATTCCAGACAGCCTGAAAATAACCCACTCCATCCAGCCCCATTTTATCACTAATAATAATGCGAATCAGATATAATGTAAGCATACCTATCAATCCAGATACAACCATAAAAAAGCCCAACTTTGCCATCTTGAGCCCACTATAAAAAGTTTGCTTTAAACTTATCTGAGGTTCTATCACTTTCACTTTTCTTACATATATCCAAGAAATAATAAGTCCCCCAAAAGCTGTCAATACAATAGCAGGAGCAATGCCATTTACACCCAACCAATAATAAATAGGGACAACAATAAGGGTAGAAACAATTGCTCCCCAAAACGTTGATTTAGCCATATCTTTAATCAATCGCATACCTTGTAAAAGTGCTAACTGACCTCCAGAAATACTTGATAATAATAATGATATCGATACTAAAGCTATACTTCTTGCATATGAAGTATCCCCAAATGAAAATACACTGAAAGGAGCACAGAACATAGCAGTCACAACTAATCCTAGTAGGCCAGTCCATAACGCCCATCGCCTCAATATTATTATAATTTCACCTACTTTTGTTTTATCGTTTGTTTCTTTTGCCTCTGCAACATATTTCACAGCACTATAATTAATACCAAAACTAGTAGAGCTACGCACTATATCCACTATTGATTGCAACAACCCTAATATCCCTAACCCTGTGGGCCCAAGTAAAAGCGCTATAATCTTAGTCCTAAAAATACCCAAAAGTATGGTAAAAATCTGCGTTCCTCCTATAATCGACGTAGACTTCAATAATTCCTTTTTTACCTGATTATCATCCATATATTAACAAATCCCCATTGCCAATTTCAACTGGATCATGAAACGATAGATTTTATAATTAATAGTACAGCAATTATGCTCACAAAAATAAAAAGCATCTAAATTATGAGTTGGAGCGTCACTCAATGCTACATCCCCTCTTTTAAACTTACGATTAATTGTCTCCTCAAAAGACTTTGTCCAATAATGATTAAGCTGTATTGAAAATCTTGCTTTTCCAACAGCACTTCTCGGAATATAATCCCACTTCAGGTATTTACCAAATTCGTTAACAGAAGGAACTCTGAAAGAAATACCAAACAATTCACATTTAGCTTCAATACAATGATGATACATCTTGAAAAAATTCCAATCTGTATTTATAAAAACTTTTCCCACACTATACATTTTATTCCACGATACTACATATTGCTCTATTACAGGTCTATTATAGTCATGAGAATAATTTCCAGAAGTTCCAAACATCATCCAATACACTACAACAGACGGTTTATCTTTAAATTTTTTAAGCCATTTTTTAAGATCTAAGCAATTATATGGACAATAGAATTCATCTATATCTATAAAAGTAACCCACTGTGTTTCTGCTCGATAATTTTTCCAAAAATGTTCATATGCCAACATCTGCCCTTGGTTAATTGGCCAATCAATAAGAGTTACTAAATCAATATCAATATATGGTCTGAGCACCATTTCATATTCATCATTGCTAAAATTATTATAAAGATAAAAATGCTCTACACCAATAATCCGATGATACTCAATCCACTCTTTTAAGAAGATAGCTTCGTTTTTAAAAATAGCACAAATAACAAGTTGATATTTTCTTGGATATTTCTTTTTAGGAGTATTCAATTTTATCAAAACAGAATAAAACACA
>ULPV01011231.1_pt1 | contig 44712 bp, 37 predicted proteins | sample 1953831 | NCBI WGS metagenome assembly ULPV01 (sample SAMEA4835638, study PRJEB28245) | human gut metagenome | biome: gut microbiome; material: fecal sample | place: Denmark | collected 2008 | reverse complement strand
AATATTTATAATCTATTTTTATAGATTTATCAAAAACAAAATTTTTATCAAAATTTTTCACATTCATAATATAACAATATTATAATTCAATCTCTTCAAATGGAACAGAATTTATCAATGCAGCAGTGCGCGCAAAAGAACTCTTATACATCTCTTTTGTTCTCATCAAAAAAATCTTCCTAGCATTTGAAATCAAATAAAAATCAACAAATGTTTTTAAATGACCATTATTTGCAGTCGAATCATCAACATGAGAAATAACTCCCTCTACGATATAGACCCTAGGAATATCCTTTATTTGAGAAAGAAATGTTTGACTATCACTAGTTACTAAAATATGACTAACTCCAGAATGTTTTTTCAACATTTCACGCACACTATTAACACATTTTTCTAGTATGTTTTCTCGTTCTTTTTTTGATAAATCATAATCTATTGTATCCTTAAAGTCGCCCAGAATATCAAGAAAGCGATAAGATAATGAAACATATTCAGTTCCTAATGTTTTGAGATGCCTATCTAAGGCAACTTGTAATTTCGCCGCTGGAGAAAAAAGTTCTTTAAATAAGGAACCAAATTCAAAACCCACTAAATCAATATTTGTATATACATGATATTGCATATTTTTACTATTTATCCTAGTAGCCAATTCATTTCTAAAAAAACACTGATCAAACCAATATTCAGAAGCTTTTTTGGGGATAAGGACAATAGTATCATGTGAAGAATCATACGAAACTCCATCTAAAGATAATTGCCAATCATAAAAATTAGGTCTCAAAAACGAACTTAAACAAAATGGTGAAACAAAATGAATCTTAAAGTTCATATCATTCATTTTACAGAACTTATATAAACTAACGATTCCTCTCAATCTATCAGCCAACCCCCCTTGCTTTAAAATACCATCAGCCATAAAAATCACACAACCTTCCATATGCAAAAGACTCTTACCTAAATCAGCCTTCTTGCATCTAATCATCTTCTCCTGAGATCTATAATATTTCCTCATAAGAGGTTGGAAATACATTTTTTTATATATTTTTTTCACAATACGCTTTAAAATCATATATATTTACTATATTATCATTTTTTATACATCATTTTTTTCAAAGAATCAAATAAGAAATACCCCCATGCTTTAGATACCATACCCCAATAACTTGATAAAGAATAATATTTTAAAAAGTTATTTTTTATGCCTGTTAAGTCAAAAGAATAGTTCTCTTTTTTCAATTTTAATCTAAAATAAAACTCCACAAAAAAATTCCACAAATCTTTCTTAACAAGTAAAAAAGTCTTCTTCGAGATCCGATCTTGACAATATAAATCCATTAAGATATCTAAATAATCAACAGCGAAAGTCTTATATAAATTGTAACCACCTTTTCCTATATCATCTTGTAAACATAGTAATTTTTTATCATCAATTACATATTTCTTATTTCCTAAATCAGCAAATAATAAAGATGTATGAGGGAACATCATATTATATTGAACATTTCTAAGCAAAACAAAATCATCACGCCAAATGGTAACTCCAGAGCTCCAAGAACTCCAGTAAGATAAAGTTCTCACAAATTCATCAAAAGAATTAAAATCAACCATATTTCCTCTTATGCCCAATACTCCATTTGAAAGATAAATTACTGGCTTATCGCCCAAATTTTTCCTAACAATATTCAACAAATAATCTAAAGTACCATTAAGAAACTTTGCACGATGATTCTGAAATTTGAGAAAATGTCCCACAGCTAAATTAAAACAACAGATTTGATTTAAAAATCCTTCTGCATTTGTTTTTTCATATCTTAGATTGGGGTATTGATACTCTTTTATTTTAATCTCCAAATCATTACCTTTACCATTATCTACTATTACAACCTCAAACAGTTCTAAATCGTTACCTTTTACCTGTGAATAAATACTATCCAGTACTGGTAAAACATAGCTAACTATTCCATTTGTCGGAATACAAATTGACAGCAAAGGGGTTTTATCTATAATATCCATAAAATAAATCAGTAGCAAATAACAACTTATAGAATCTAATTATCGCTTGAACTAACATATGCCCAAAAACGATATATTCCCTCTTCAATATCAATAAAATTAGGCGTAAGCACCTTTCTCAACTTATTTATATCTAAGAGAGAAAAAGAAACATCAATATTTCGTTTTTCAGCATATCTTACCTTTAAAGGTATATTAGTATTTTTATCAAGAATACTAAGAATATTATTGAGTGAATAACCTTTTCCACTACCAACATTAAAAACTCCACTTTCTTCGGCATCAATCAACCTACATATTATCGACACTAAATCCTCAATGTAAATATAATCTCTAACTACTGTTCCATCTCCCCATATTACGATTTCTTCATGCCTTAACGCTTTACCTATTACCGTTGATATAAATCCTTGTTTCGCATCAATTCTTTGACCTGGACCATATGGATTTGATGGGCGTATTATCAAATACTCCAACCCCGTATATCTTGATTCTAATCTTATCATTTCTTCAATGGTTAATTTAGATTGCCCATAATAGCATATTGGCATCAATGGATCTGTTTCAACAAAGGGAATTAATAAATTATTTTCCCCATAAATACTTCCACCTGAGGATAAAAAAACAAACTTTATTTTCTTTAGACCCATAATATGTATTAAATCAAAGGTTGGATATACTACATTTATTTGATCACCTCGATATTCATTAAAAGAACTATTAGGGATAATAGAAGAAATTAAATGAATAATCAAAGAAATATTCTGTTGTTCTACTACTTCAATTATTTTATTGGTATCGGCTAATGTGCCAAATACAACATTTACACTTGACCCCATAAGCAATTTATTTACATTAGAGCCAGGAAGTTCATATATCCAAACCGTCCACTGACGTTGAACAAGCATTTTAACAAGATTTATACCAATAAACCCTCCTCCTCCCAAAACCAAAACTCTTTTAATTTTCATAAAAAGAACAAAACTATTACAACAAAGCAATAGTCATATAAAGTTATTTAAAAAGCACATCATTATTAAAAAAAATCATATTAGAACACACTTCTTTCAACGGTAAAGCATCTTTATCTTTACTACTCAATACAATATCTTCTAATGGAATTCTCCAAGATATATTCAAATCCATATCATTCCAAGCAATTTTTCCTTCACACTCTGAATGATAAAAATTATCACATTTATATTGAAAAATGGCATTTTCACTTAACACACTAAAGCCATGGGCAAAGCCACGTGGAATAAAAAACTGACGATGATTATCTTCTGTCAATTCAACCGAAACATAGTTTCCGAATGTAGGAGAGCCTTTGCGGATATCAACAGCTACATCAAGAACGGCTCCTTTAACTACCCGCACCAATTTACTCTGAGCAAAAGGAGGCTTTTGAAAATGAAGCCCACGAATAACACCATAGTTTGATTTAGATTCATTATCTTGAACAAAAGTTGTTTTACACACTTTTGTCTCAAATTCTATCTGATTGAAAGACTCAAAAAAATAGCCACGATCATCTTGGAAAAGCCTAGGTTCAATGATGACAAGACCTTCTATTGCTGTTTTTATTATATTCATCTAAGAAAAAAAATTATTTTACAGATAATTCATCAATGACCTTCAATAAATATTGCCCATATTGATTTTTCAACATCAAATTCGCCAATGACTTCATTTTTGCTAAAGAAATCCAACCTTGCCTAAAAGCAATTCCCTCTAAACAAGCAACTTTCAGCCCTTGACGTTTTTCTATCACTTCGATAAAAGTGCTCGCTTCGGACAGCGAGTCATGCGTACCTGTATCCAACCAAGCAAAGCCACGCCCTAATAATTTGACCTTCAGTTCCTGGTCTAACAAAAACTGTTGATTAACAGTAGTTATTTCTAATTCTCCACGAGGGGAAGGTTTGATATTTTGGGCTATCTCCACCACTTTATTAGGATAGAAATAAAGTCCTACAACAGCATAATGTGATTTAGGTATTTGAGGCTTTTCTTCAATACTGAGTACATTTCCCTCCTGATCAAACTCTGCAACGCCATAGCGTTCAGGATCACTTACCCAATAGCCAAAAACGGTTGCTTTGTTTTCTGATTCAGCAGAATGAACCGCTTCATGCAACATGTGCGTAAAACCTTGCCCATAAAAAATATTATCTCCTAAAACTAAACAAACAGAATCACTGCCAATAAACTTCTCTCCAATAATAAATGCTTGTGCTAAACCATCAGGAGAAGGCTGCTCTGCATACTCAAAGTGTACTCCAAAATCAGAACCATCACCCAGTAAACGTTGAAAACCCGGTAAGTCATGAGGAGTAGAGATAATTAGTATTTCTCGTATCCCAGCTAACATAAGTACAGAGATGGGATAATAAATCATGGGTTTATCGAAAATTGGAAGAAGTTGTTTGCTTACCCCTTTAGTAATAGGATATAAACGTGTACCAGAGCCCCCGGCTAAAACAATGCCTTTCATAAATCAAATAAATTAAAAAAGTAAAACTTTCTATTCCATTTCACTATAAGGATATGGATTCTCTTCCAAATTTCTCAAATTATTGATTGCCTCTTTTTTATCTTCAGAAAGTTCTTTATCTTTCCAACTTTCTATGATAGTATGCGCCTCTTTCGCCAACTCCTCTTCAAACACCTCACCATAACAATAAGTCAACAACTGGCATTTCAATAAAGTAGCAGGAAGTTGGTCAAGCACGTCCCAACAACGATTGAGAACAACTTGCTTTTTCTCCTCCTTGTCACCCTGATTATAGATGGTTGCATTGTAACCCATCAATAATGCCAGACAGATGTTTGCTTCCTCTTCGGGAGTAGCACCACGCTGAGGATACAACGCATCGGATTGTTCTAAAACTTCTTTGTTCAACTGACGGAAATGATCGGTATAAATAGGAGCACCATCCACACCTAAATAGAGTAACTCGTGCGCGAGACTCTGTAATTGTTCAATTTGAGAAGTGAGTGTATTCATAATTTAAATGACACGTAAATAACTTTTAGGAACTTTGACGCTGGCGCTCAATACACCGGCAATACGAATAACAACATAAGTTTTGTTGGCCTCGCTGGCAAGTTCGCCCTCGACACCACAGAAATCACCTTTAACTACCTGAACCCTGCTACCGACAGATAAATGGTCATTATCGAAACTGACGCCATTCGGATCTAAATCCATGACAAATATGAAGTCCTGCATCTGTTTATCAGGAACTATCAGCATAGCCCTGGTAAGCAGGTCTTTCATATAAAAAAGCTGGATATTGTATTTATTAGAAATATCACAAGCATCTTGCTTGGTAGCTTGGATGAAGATAAGATTCTTAATAACAGGGACTTCCACCCGTTTTCGACGATACTTCAACTGCCGGATGACAAACTGAGTGGGAAGATAGTAATTGAGATCAAGTTCAGTCTTCAATTTTTCAAGAGAGTCACGAATAGCAAACTCTTGTTTATCTCGGGTACGGGCGGCAAACCAATACTTCTGTTGTTCAAACATTTACGATTTATACTTGGGGAAATTTTCCTTTGTTTCGGGTGCGCTTCGCGGTTTGAACGAGACATCTTTTCTCTTTCAAACCGTCAAATTTTACGAAACATTTTTAGAAGTTGAGAACGAACGAATGTGTTTCAAAAAACGTTCGTCTTTTGAAACAGCATTTTTTGAGTTTTTTTCGATGAAAAAATGAATATTGTAAAGTTGCTGAGCAGAGAACTTTTTTTGCTCTATATGTGTTTGAAAATCAACAATATAAAATCTTTGATAAAATTTTATCCACTAAATATTTTGTACATTAAAACAGACTCCTTACCTTTGTTCAATCAAACGAACGTTTTTTGAAACAACACCTATATCTTAAGATAAATAACTAATAACAAGATCCTTACACTTCAAGATTCTCCCTTTAAACTAAAAAAACTCCGGTATTCTTTTATATTTATATTTTTTTATACAAACTTTGTCCTTTCATAAATTCATTTAATAACTAACATTATGGAAGAAAAAAAGTAGTTATCTCATTGAATGATAACTTAGTAACCATCGAAGTAAATGGAAAAGTAATCTTTGCGGGTAAAGCCGACTTGCAATTCAGCCTCAATCAAAAGGTTAGAGAACCACTACGCATCACAAAAGGCAAAGGAAAGCTAATGGAGGCACTTACCGAAAGCTTTATCAAAGGCGGAATCAACAGCATGGAAAACAGACCCATTGAAGAACTACAGGAAACAATAAAAGAATATCTCACCTTTGAATATCAGCGCAAAGGCATTGCAACAGAGCCCAATAAACGTTCTTTTCTATCAGAACTGAAAAAATATGCCAGAGCATTCCGGAAAAAGCGAGATGAAAGCGAATAACCGATTGTTAAAATCCTGTAAAAGTCCCTTTCTAAAGTACTTTTACAGGATTAGTCTATTCAAAACTTATTACCGTACTTTGCCACGGGTAAAAATAAAAGCCCGACAATAACTCATTAATAAACTTAAAAAAATCAATTATGAAAAAGAACAGGAAAGCAGTATCGAAAAACGAAATGATGAAAGGAAAATGGAAAAGACAAATCATGCTCGAAAAGGACTACACAGAACAGTGCTCCGAATGGATGGCAGAACGACTGGAAGCCCTCATAGAATATATGCAATATGGACATGCAGCCGTAGCTTATATGAAACAGGACGGAACATTCAAACTGGTGAAAGGAACATTGGTGGGATACGAAAAAAATTTCGGAAAGCAGTATGATCCGATGGAAATAAAAAACACAGTGGTCTACCGGGATGTGGAGCAACAAAGGTGGATGACCTTCAAAATAGAGAATTTCATGGAATGGAGAGCGATCGTATAGGAGAATCTTTCAGTGACCAATTAATCAGCAACATAACAACTTAACAATTATGGCAACAACATACGATGGAATAAATTACTTTCCGATAGCTGTGAATTTTATGGAAGAGAACGCAATGGAGGTAATAGAAGCAAAATATGGCATGAAAGGACTCGCAATTGTACTGAAACTTCTATGCAAAATATATAAAGAAGGATATTATATTCCGTGGGGTGAGGAACAATGCCTTATTTTCGCCAACAAGACGGGAAAAGAGGCAGACGCAGAAGAGGTGCAGGGGATTATCGAGATAATGATCGAGAAAGGAATGATAGACAGGGGAAGCTATGCGGAACATAAAGTACTGACCTCTGAAGCAATACAAAAAGTATGGATAGAGGCAACCAAGCGAAGAAAGAGGAACTGGACAGCCATGCCCTATCTACTGATAAAGCCGAAAGAGACATGTAATGAAGAAAAGACCGTCTGCACGCAAAATGTAGAGCAGGATGCAGGCTCTGATGCAAAAAATGCATGCAATACCGAACAAAGTAAAGTAAAGCAAAGTAGAGAATTTCCCCCCTCAGCTCCCCCAAGGGGGAAGGAAGAGGAAGTCAATGCTACGCCGGTCAGTATGCCCGGATACGCATTTAATACAATGACACACAACTACGTGGGATTAATGGGAAACCTGGAACGATTCGGAATAACAGACGAAAAAGAGATCGAAGCAATCCTGCGACTGTCGGATTACGGGAGAAAAGGAACCCCTGTATGGAAACTGATTTGCAGCACGAACTGGAGTAACATCGGAGCAAAAGGGAAATACATGATCGCAGCGTTGAACCGGGCAAAGAAAAGAAGCGGAACCTAAAAAAGAACTTTTCTGACAAACAGTACATTTTATATTCTGGAAAATGCTGTTTGCTTGCAATCAATTAAAGAACGCAGCTGTTTTCCTCCGGAAACGGGCACTGATTCTCAAGGGATTGAAAAGCGATTCAAAAAGCACTAATACGAAGTTAAAATCGTGACTTCAGGAAGTTAACTTCCCGAAGATACGATTTTAACTTCGTAAAATTATGATATTAACTTCGTAAACAACAAGATGTTAACTTCGTAAACGGCATCATCCGGACATCAAAGCAATCAAAAAATATTGTCAGACTATAGTATTTCAGGCAGTTGCCAGACTTGTATGTGACGAATCCCTTCTTTGGAGGGCAATGTGGTATCGTCCATAGAAACGACCCACTTTTCATAATTGTCTTGTATCATCTCCAGCGTGTTGTACATTTGCTCCACTTGAAAATCATCATTGAGCAGAGGTGCACACTGCAAATACACAATGCGGTCTTTCTTCCTGCCAACGAAATCGACCAGTTTGCCTCCTCGAAGCACACCTACAAAAACGGTATATCCGGCACGCCGCAGTTCCAGATAAACCTGGTTCTCAAAGCAGGATTTTCGGGAACCGGCAAAAAAAGGATACAGATGGCGCATAAATGCCCAATCGTTAATATAGTATTTGCAGCTACCCAGAAGAATCTCTTTACTGCGGATCTGATAACGTTCCACGCGATGAATCAGAGAGGTGTCTTCCAGATAGCAGATATAATTGGCAACCGTATCATAACTCGTCTTCCGGTTCTGGGCAGCAAAGTGACTGACCAGCTGACCGATGGTAATCAACTCAGCGAGATGGGTGCACAAATAGACGAACACATCTTCGAGCAGGCGGGCATCCTTAATCCGATATCGGCGGATGATATCACGAAACAGAATCGTATCGCGGAGAGCGGAAATGGCTTTCCATCCGGCCTCCGCATCCGGAAGATTGAAAAGAATGGGTAGTGCCCCCTTACCCATATATTCCGCGTAATTTTTGCCGGTAGCCTCTACCCTCTCCAATATCCTGTGCTCGGAAAAGCTAAAGGGAAATATCTCAAAACTGACGTAATGTCTGGCCAAAAGCTTCTCGGCTTCACCCGAAAGCATATCCTGGTTGGAACCACTGATAAACAGCTCGCAAGTATCTACAAAGTCCTGTGAATGGGAATGGACAAAATGTTCCCAGCCCTCCACTTTTTGTATTTCTTCAATAAAAATATAGACTTTACCTACCGGATGGATTTTCTCACGATAGATAAAAAGCAAGTCGTCCAGATCACGATATCCGGAAAGTACGCCCGAATCTGTGAACTTCTTACTTATATATAGAATGTTCCGTGATGAAACACCATCGGCAATCAACTGATAGATGATCTGCCGCAACAGGCATCCTTTACCTACCCCTCTCTGTCCGGTCAGGACCTTTACAAGGCGGTTACCTACATACCCGAATATACGGTTTGTGTAACTTTTACGGGCAAATTCCACTTTCGGAAGTTTTTCATTCCAGTAGTTGGATGATACCAATTCATCAAATATATCATTCATATACGAATTTATTTAAAATAAAATTCATTATATAAAATAGAATAGATATTTTAATATTAAAAAGCATAATATTCATTTCTATTTTAATAAATTACAGCAAAGATAAGTTTTTTCCGTTGAAAAAAGAAAATAATTCAGCAGATAGATTGCCCGTTCTTATGAAAATACCGAATATTGCATCGTCAAAAAGATTATAAACTCAAAACAATAGACATGAAAAAAGCTCTTATTTCAGGTATTACCGGACAGGATGGTTCATTCCTCGCCGAGTTTCTTCTTCAGAAAGGTTACGAAGTACACGGCATCCTGCGCCGTTCATCTTCTTTCAATACAGGCCGGATCGAACACTTGTACTTTGATGAATGGGTGCGCGATATGAAACAGAAACGTACAGTCAACCTGCACTACGGAGATATGACCGACTCAAGTTCACTGATCCGCATCATCCAGCAAGTACAACCCGACGAGATATACAACCTGGCGGCACAAAGCCACGTAAAAGTATCGTTCGACGTACCGGAATATACCGCCGAGGCGGATGCACTCGGTACATTGCGTATGCTTGAAGCTGTCCGCATCCTGGGACTGGAAAAACAGACACGCATCTACCAGGCTTCCACTTCCGAACTCTACGGAAAAGTACAGGAAGTGCCGCAAAGCGAAACGACTCCGTTCTATCCGCGTTCTCCGTATGGAGTAGCCAAGCAATACGGTTTCTGGATCACCAAGAACTATCGTGAAAGTTACGGAATGTTTGCCGTAAACGGTATCTTATTCAATCACGAGAGTGAACGCCGTGGCGAGACTTTCGTAACCCGTAAGATCACGCTGGCAGCAGCACGCATCGCACAAGGCGAACAGGATAAATTATATTTGGGTAACCTGGATGCCAAGCGTGACTGGGGCTATGCCAAAGATTATGTAGAATGTATGTGGCTGATCCTGCAACATGACGTACCCGAAGATTTCGTAATCGCTACCGGCGAAATGCATACCGTCCGCGAATTCTGTACACTGGCATTTGCCGAAATAGGCATCAACCTGCGTTGGGAAGGCGAAGGCGTCAATGAGAAAGGAATCGACACGGCCACCGGCAAAGTACTGGTAGAGGTCGACCCGAAATACTTCCGCCCTGCCGAAGTGGAACAATTGCTCGGTAACCCGACCAAAGCCAGAACCGTATTGGGATGGAATCCATGCAAAACACCATTCCCGGAACTGGTAAAAATCATGGTACGCCACGATATGGCCAAAGTGAAAAGAATGATTGCGACTAAACATGATTGACAGAATGGATAAAAACGCAAAAATTTATGTAGCCGGACACCACGGACTGGTGGGTTCGGCTATATGGAAAAACCTGCAGGAAAAGGGGTATACGAATCTGGTGGGACGCACACATAAGGAACTGGACTTATTGGACGGTGCGGCCGTAAAGCAGTTTTTTGATGAGGAAATGCCGGAGTACGTGTTTTTGGCTGCCGCTTTTGTCGGAGGGATCATGGCCAATAGTATCTACCGTGCGGACTTTATCTATAAGAACTTACAGATACAGCAGAACGTAATCGGAGAAAGTTTCCGCCATCAGGTGAAAAAACTACTCTTTCTGGGCAGTACCTGCATCTATCCGCGGGATGCCGAACAGCCGATGAAAGAGGACGTCTTGCTCACTTCTCCACTGGAATATACCAATGAACCTTATGCCATAGCCAAAATAGCCGGACTGAAAATGTGCGAAAGCTTCAACCTGCAATATGGAACGAACTACATCGCCGTGATGCCGACCAACCTGTATGGGCCGAACGATAACTTTGACTTGGAACGCAGTCATGTGCTGCCTGCCATGATCCGTAAAATTCACTTGGCACACTGCTTGAAAAAAGGAGATTGGGAGGCCGTGCGTAAAGATATGAACCTGCGTCCGGTAGAAGGCATCAGTGGTGCCAACTCCAACGAAGAAATCCTCCGGATTCTCCGGAAATACGGCATTACTGAAACGGAGGTGACACTTTGGGGAACAGGAACGCCTCTAAGGGAATTTCTTTGGAGTGAAGAAATGGCAGATGCCAGTGTCTTCGTAATGGAACATGTGGACTTCAAGGATACCTACAAAGCCGGTGCAAAAGACATCCGCAACTGCCACATCAATATAGGTACCGGCAAAGAAATTACAATCCGCGAACTGGCCGGACTGATTGTAAATACAGTCGGCTATCAGGGTAAACTGACTTTTGACAGCAGTAAACCGGACGGAACCATGCGAAAACTTACCGATCCGTCGAAATTGCACAACCTCGGATGGCATCATAAGATTGATATTGAAGAGGGGGTACAGAGAATGTACGAGTGGTATCTGGGATAATCATTCACCACAGAGGGCATAGGAGGATACAGAGTGATAAAATAGAAAAGAAAACAGAACTTCTATGTCCTCCGTGTACCCTGTAGTGAATACAGTGAAACCTGCAAAAGAAAAATTTAAATAGCTTCCAAGCTTTCAAATCTCAATTAAATAGCTATATTTGCACAATTTATCATCAAATGTGCAAAAAACAATGGAACAAAGTTTTATAGCTTACATTGAAAATAGTATTAAGAATAATTGGGATCTGGACGCCCTGACAGATTATAAAGGTGCCACCCTACAGTATAAAGACGTAGCCCGCAAAATAGAAAAGCTCCACATCATCTTTGAAGAAAGCGGAATCCGCAAAGGAGACAAAATAGCCGTTTGCGGAAGAAATAGTTCCCATTGGGGAGTTACTTTCCTCGCGACTCTCACTTATGGAGCGGTTATCGTCCCCATCTTACACGAATTCAAAGCTGATAACGTACACAACATCGTCAATCACTCGGAGGCCAAACTCCTGTTTGTAGGAGACGTGGTCTGGGAAAACCTCAATGAGTCTGCCATGCCGTTGCTTGAAGGTATCCTGATGATGAACGATTTTACGTTACTGGTATCACGTAGCGAACGACTGACCCACGCACGTGAACACCTCAACGAAATGTTCGGGAAGAAATTCCCCAAAAATTTCCGTAAGGAACATATCGAATATCATAAGGATCAGCCTGAAGAATTGGCTGTTATCAACTATACCTCGGGAACCACCAGCTATTCAAAAGGTGTAATGCTCCCCTATCGCAGCTTATGGTCGAATACAGCTTTCGCTTTCGAGGTACTTCCACTGAAAGCAGGTGATAAGATCGTATCCATGCTGCCGATGGCACACATGTACGGACTGGCCTTCGAGTTCCTGTATGAATTTGCGGTAGGTTGCCAGATTTACTTCCTCACCCGCATGCCGAGCCCGAAGATTATCTTCCAGGCGTTTGCCGATGTGAAACCCAATCTGATCGTGGCTGTTCCGCTGATTATTGAAAAGATCATCAAGAAGAGCGTACTTCCGAAGTTGGAGACTCCTACCATGAAGCTGCTGCTTAAAGTGCCGATTATCAATGATAAGATTAAAGCAACGGTACGCGAAGAGATGATAAAAGGCTTTGGCGGCAACTTTGAAGCTGTCATTGTAGGTGGAGCCGCCTTCAACCAGGAGGTGGAACAATTCCTGAGAATGATCGACTTCCCTTATACAGTGGGCTATGGTATGACCGAGTGCGGTCCTATCATTTGTTATGAAGACTGGAAACGCTTCAAACCGGGATCATGTGGAAAAGCAGCACTCAACATGGAAGTGAAAGTCCTTTCACCCGATCCGGAAAACGTAGTAGGCGAAATTGTCTGCAAAGGTCCGAACGTAATGTTAGGCTACTATAAGAATGAAGAGGCTACCGCCCAAGTGATCGATAAAGACGGATGGTTACATACCGGCGACCTTGCCCTAGAAGATGCTGAAGGCAACATCACAATTAAGGGACGCAGCAAGAATATGTTATTGAGTGCCAGCGGACAGAATATCTATCCGGAAGAAATAGAAGATAAGCTGAACAATCTACCGTACGTGGCCGAAAGTATTATCGTACAGCAGAATGACAAACTGGTGGGACTGGTTTATCCGGATTTTGACGAAGCCTTTGCGCATGGTCTGAAAAATGAAGACATGGAACGGGTGATGGAAGAAAACCGGGTTACCTTGAACGAAATGCTTCCTGCCTACAGCCAGATTTCAAAAATGAAAATCTATCCGGAAGAGTTTGAAAAGACTCCGAAGAAGAGTATCAAACGCTTCTTATATCAAGAGGCAAAAGGATAAAAGCAGTATCTATTTTTCTTAAAAAAACATCGATTACGCAGATTTGCATAGATTTTAATAGGATAATCCGTGCAAATCTGCGTAATTTGCGTTCTAAAAATTTAGCTTATGAAGAAAATAATTCTTGTAGCAGCTCTTCTTTCGGCTGCAGTCTGTCTGCCTGCACAGAATAAAGGCGGAAACAAAAGTGGGGGAATCAATCTTTCTTTATGGAAAAAAGCATGTACGCAACCACTTGACAGTACACAGACTACATATGTCAACCTGGGGCTTTTCTCGGCAATGCATAAGTTGCACGGTGTAGGCTTCAATGCCTTCGGAAGTATGGTACAGAACAATATGAACGGTGTGCAGATTTCCGGATTGGCCAACCTTGCGGGAGGAAGCATGCATGGAGTGCAGATTGGAGGTATCAGTAACGTAAACGGCAACAATCTGGCAGGATTGTCTGTTTCGGGACTTGTCAACATCACCGGAAACAAAGCAAAGGGTGTACTGATTACGGGTTTAAGCAACATTGCCGGAGACAATATGCGCGGACTGATGATGAGTGGTATCATGAATATCACAGGAGATAAAGCCGCAGGTGTACAATTGGCAGGCCTTGCCAACGTAACCGGTGAGGAATATGACGGACTTATGATGTCGGGATTGCTCAACGTGGTAGGAGAAGAAATGAACGGACTGCAACTTTCCGGACTTGCCAATGTAACCGGGGGACAAATGAACGGAGTGCAATTGGGACTGTTCAATTTTGCCTCTAAGGCAAAAGGTTTGCAGATCGGACTGTTCAACTATCATAAGGAGGATATGAAAGGACTTCAGCTGGGACTGGTCAATGCCAACCCGCAGACCAAGGTACAGTTAATGGTATTCGGAGGAAACAGCACCAAAATCAATGTAGGTGCACGTTTCAAGAACAAACTCTTCTACACTATCCTCGGTGGAGGCACACACTATCTTGATTTTGACGATAAATTTTCTGCGGCATTATTCTATCGGGCAGGCCTTGAACTTCCACTCTACAGAAACTTGTTTGTAAGCGGTGATTTAGGCTATCAGCACATCGAAACTTTCCGGAATAAAAAGGTGGAAGGCATTCCGGCACGTCTTTATGCCTTGCAGGCACGCCTCAACCTGGAGTATCGGTTTACGGATAAATTCGGTCTGTTCGTCACAGGCGGATACGGTGGCAGCGGTTACTATAACAAAACCAGGACCTACGACAAAGGCGTGATTGCGGAAGCAGGAGTGGTTCTGTTCTAATTGATTCACAGCCAAACGACACAGCGTCTCACAGAGTTTATATTAAAATTATTCCTCTGTGAGACGCTGTGTTATTCTGTGGTGAACCTGATCAGACCTTCTCCTTTATCAAACCGATCCGGTATGCTACCAACAACTTCTTTAAATCCAGAATTTGCGTTACGAGCTCTTTTCCCTTATCGGTATCTTTCACCATCATTCGTTGTGAATTGAACTCGATGACGAAGGTAGTCGACTTAATGTCCTGTCCCTCTTCAATGGCTTTCTGTGTAGACTGGAAAGGGTCATGCTGCACCAACTGCAAACCATGTGAATGATATACCAGCGTATATCCGGCAATACCGGTCTCCGGCTGATAAGCTTTCGAAAAACCACCGTCGATGACCAACAATTTTCCACCGGCTTTCATCGGCTGCTCGCCTTTAATGGTCTTTACCGGCACATGACCGTTGATGATATGAGTATGCTGCCCTGTCACTCCGAATTCTTCAAGAATCCGGTCACAGATTTCTTCTTTGTTACGCAAAGCATAATAATATCCTTTCGTCTCTTTATGCAGGCTCTTATCCGCAATGAAATAACGTTCGAACGTAGCCATCTTGTCTTTGTCGAACGAAGGGGCATCCGGTCCGCACCACAGATACCAGATGTAATCCATGGCAAAGCGTTTCTCTTCTTCATCATCTTCATCAAAATAAGCCGTACGAATCAATTGGTCTATCTTGTCCAGCAAGTTCTTCCCCCAATACTCTTTACCGCAGATATTCACGTGCTTGAAACTTCCATCCTCGTTGAGAGGCACAGAGGCATGATAAAGCAAATTGGAATTGCACACCAGATACATACCTCCATAGGTAAAGAGGCAACGCATGTGTTTTTTGAGTTTCTCGCTGTTCATAAACGAGTAATGTATCTTTTCTATCAATTCCTGCTCTTCATCAGTCAGACGATAAGGATCTGCAGGATCTACCGTAGGGAAGTTGGTATCGCGCAACGGATATTCTTTGCCTTCATAGACAAATACTCCCCGTTCAAAGTCGATTTTCTCAAGCAACTTGCGACCACCCATTCCGAACTCCGGACGACGATTAATAATGTTTGCCTCCAGCTTAAACTGAATGATGGTAATAGCTTTATGCATCTGGGTTATCAGCCTCAAGGTCTTCTCGTTATAAGTAGAATCGGCAAAGTTGGTCTTAGGTGCAAAGATGGTACAGGGATCATCCGCATAAGTATCCATCGCAAAAGTGGCAAGAGGCAAAAGATTGATGCCATACCCATCTTCCAATGTCCCCAGATTGCCGTAACGCATCGAGAGACGGATCACGTTGGCCATACAAGCTTCATTACCCGATGCTGCACCCATCCAGAGGATATCGTGATTTCCCCATTGGATATCGAAATTGTGATAATCACACAAAGTATCCATTATGATATGGGCACCCGGACCACGATCGTAGATATCACCCACGATATGGAGTGAATCGATCGTAAGACGCTGTATCAGATTACACATGGCAATGATAAAGTCGTCAGCGCGACGAGTGGAAATAATGGTACTGATAATCACATTGATATAAGCATGTTTATTGGGCTCGATGGTCGATTCGTGAAGTAACTCCTGGATGATATAGGAGAACTCGGCCGGCAATGATTTGCGAACCTTCGAACGGGTATATTTGGATGATACGTTCTGGCAGACCTTTACCAGCTGATTGAGAGTGATCAGGTACCAATCGTCAATATCGGTTTCGGTTGCTTTAATCAATTGGAGTTTCTCTTCCGGATAATAAATAAGCGTACAGAGTTCTTTCTTCTCGATCTCACGGAGAGTATGGCCGAATATTTCGTTCACTTTCCGCTTCACCGCTCCCGAAGCATTTTTCAGTACATGCTGAAAAGCTTCGTACTCGCCATGTATATCGGTCAGAAAGTGTTCGGTCCCTTTCGGAAGATTCAGGATGGCTTCAAGATTGATAATCTCTGTACTGGCAGCGGCAATGGTAGGGAAACTACGTGAAAGCAGTTGCAGATAACGCAGATCGGCAACGATACTTTCGGGGGTTATATTACTTTGAGCAGTCATATGATTTACGATTTTACGATTTACAATTTATAAATTTCGCCCGAATGGCTATAGAAGAAACATGAGCAGCACCTGGGCTATAATGACGCGAAGGAACATACTCAACGGATAGACCGTAGCATAAGCTACCGACGGATTATCTCCGGGGATGGTATCATTGGCGTAATTCAATGCCATCGGATTGGCCATACTGCCACACAACATACCGGAAACGCTGCCAAAATCGATCTTCATAATCTTAAAAGCAAAGAACCCCACAAGCACCGTAGGCACGAGGGTCAGCCCAAAGCCCAGGCCGATCCATAAAAGTCCTTCGGGACGGAATACCGTATCGAAGAAATGGGCACCTGCATCCAACCCAAGGCAGGCAAGATAAAGGGACAGCCCCAAGGCACGGAGCATCAGATTGGCACTGCGAGTGGTATAGGTGATCATGTGCAAACGGGGTCCAAAGGTCCCGATCAGGATGCCTACAATAATAGGGCCGCCTGCAAGTCCGAGCCGGACAGGAGTACTGATACCGGGAATTGAGAAAGGTACGGCTCCCAGGGCCAATCCCAGGATGATACCGACAAATACAGCCACAAGATTGGGTTCTTTCAAGCTTTTGATGGCATTTCCAAGTACCTTCTCCACATTCTGGATGGCAGCCGCTTCGCCGACCACTGTCAGACGGTCACCCAACTGCAAGGTAAGTTCGGGAGTAGCCAACAATTGCACCCCGGAACGATAGACACGGCTGATATTGATTCCGTAATGATTGCGCAGACGGAGAGCTCCCAACTTCTTCCCGTTCAATTCGGGACGGGTGACGACGATGCGTTGCGAAATCAATTGGCTGTCGATAGCATTCCAATCGATATCTTCCTTGTTCCAATCCGTATTCTCCTGTTCACCGAACAGTACGGTAAGGGCCAATGCGTCTTTTTCGGATGTAACAACCAATAAGCGGTCACCTTCTTTTATAATCTTTTCGGAAGTGGGAATACTGACATTGCCGTCTCTCCACAAACGGGAAATGACGAATTTTGGATAACTCATATGAGCGATATCCTTAATGCTTTTATTAAAAATAGCAGGGTTGTGTACCTGAAAAGCGGCAATATAGGTTTTGTTGGCATCGTCTTTCTCCTGTACTTCAAGATCTTCCCGGCGTACCAGCAATTTACGGATCAACAGAACTGCCAGAATCACCCCGATCACTCCGAGAGGATAGGCCACGGCACATCCCAAAGCTGGTGTACTGCTTTCAAGCCCCATCTGTTTCAGCGTCTGCTGGGCTGCTCCCAAAGCCGGAGTGTTAGTGGTGGCACCACACAGAATGCCTACCATATTGGGTAACGAAACTCCGGTGGTATAGCTGCAAACAACCGCAAGAAACGTACCCAGAATCACTACTGCGATGGCAAGCATATTCAACGTAACCCCTCCCTTGCGAAATGAGCTGAAAAAGCCGGGACCAACCTGCAACCCCAAGGCATATACAAAGATAATGAGCCCGAAACTCTCGGCGTAATTCAGCATCTGCGGATCAATGGACAATCCGAAGTGCCCGGCCAGAATACCGGCAAAAAAGACAAAGGTAACGCCAAGCGAAATGCCACAAACATGAATTTTGCCCAATCCGAGCCCAATGGCGGAAATCAGGGAAAGAACGACAACTGCCTGCAAAGCAGAATGTTCGATAAAGAGACTATATAACCACTCCATGTGAATAATTTACCAATGTATCCATAAGCCAATGTATCCGTTAAACGCATAAGGATGCATTAGCGTCGGCAAAGATAGCAACTATTTATGACCTCACAAAGCTTTTATTCACCCACTTCATCCCATACCAACGACGGACAAAGATAATTCCGCGAATGTTTTCATCGAGAGCAAAGGCAACCCACATGCCGCAAATGCCCCAAGCCCAATAAATTCCAAATAAATAACCTATGCCGACAGCCACACTCCACATCACAACCAATCCTACATAGAAAGGATAATTCACATCACCTGCCGCACGGAGGGCATTCGTCGCAAAAATATTAATGGGACGCCCTATCTCGAGCACCACATCGATCAGCAATACAATCACTCCCATACGGATGATCTCCGGATTGGAAGTCAGCCAACTCAGTATAGCATGCCCGGAAGCGGCAATAATACCGGAAAGAATCAGCGTAATCATTACGGATTTCTTCATGACGTACTTACCGAGCAGAAAAGCTGCATGAGGTTTCTTCTCCCCTATCAAATGTCCGATACAGATAGCTCCTCCCTGGGCCATGGAGATGCTGAATAAATAGACGAACATGATAATGTTGACACAATAAGTACGGGTAGCCAGCGCCTCGACTCCAAGCATATTGATAAAAAAAGTAATGACCACTTGCGATGAACTGTACGAGAGCTGCTCTCCGGCAGAAGGCAGACCGACCCGCATCAAATTCTTCAATTCGATAAAAGGAAACGGACGGAAGTAGGCCAACGGGAAACGATGAATGTGTTTGCGGAACAGAATGACAAACAGAATCACCATAGATACTCCACGGCTGAAGGCTGTAGAAATAGCCGCCCCTTCCACCCCGAGTTCGGGACAGCCGAACTTACCGAAAATCAGCGAATAATTACCGATAATATTAAGAATATTGACTACTACCGTCACCAACATCGGATATATGGCTTTATTGGCACTGCGCAATGAAGCGGAAAGAGTGAGAGAAATAGCCTGGAAAAAAGCGAATGCACCCACGATACGCATGTAATCCATACCGTCGGCCATCAGTTCCGGCCCCAAGCCCATCCATTGCAGAATGGTGCGGGCCATTGTAAACAGAATAAGGCTGATTATTCCACCAACCAACAAATTGACAAGCAACGACACCCCCACTACCTGAACCACCTTCTTTTCAAGCCTTGCGCCGAGGTACTGCGAGCAAAGTACGGATGTTCCCAGGTTGATCACCTCAAACACCAAAAAGGTCAGCATAATAATCTGGTTGACAACTCCGACAGCGGCTACACTATTGTCAGAGTGACGGCTCAACATAATGGTGTCCACCGCTCCCAGCATCATAATCAGTAATGTCTCAATAAAAATAGGAGCAGCCAGTTTTGCCAGACGTCTCTTTATGCTTTCCTGTTGAATTCTGTGTGTCATTTTACCTTATCCGTTTCGGGCTGCAAAGGTATCTAAAAACACTGAAAAGACGGATTGACATATATCAAGAATATATCAATCCGCCTGCAATTATCTATATAAAAGTTTAGGTTATCTCACTCCGGTAAAGTCAACATAATTGTCGTGTCCATCCAGGTATCCGCTCAGCACATTCCCCCGAATCCAGACATCGTCGAGATAAGAGACATCACCGGGACCATATACCATCCGAAGGGAGTATTGCGAACGGTCCTCCCAATTCCAGGTAAAGGAGTACACCGATTCGGAATAACGTCCGTTGGGATATTCCACCCGGATATAATCTTCTCCATGGCGATCGAGATAAAAATTCAGTTCCTGATAGCAATAGTTCCCGTCGGCATCATAAAACGTATCTGCCCAGGGACGACTGCAAAGATCAAGGGATTTATTATAGTACGAACCACCGATATTGTCATCATCATAAAAGTCATCTATCTCAATCTCACAAGAAGTAAGATTTATCATTGCCACTGCCAGCAGAAACAATTTTAAGTATTTAAAAGTTAAAGTCTTCATATCGTATAGTTTTTAGTTATATCAGTTTGATGTGAACAAAAGTAGGGAAAGAAATGATTTGCATGAAAAGAAAAAACCTACATCTGCAGAGGGAATCGCCTAAATAAAAGAGGGAAACAGGACAAAGAAGGCAGAAAGCTCTAAAAAGGACATATCAAATGTTAACAAGAAAAACAGATTTACTAAATAAGGTTACAAAATTACGATTTATACCCGGATAATTTGCCGATATTCTCCAAATCCGTATATTTGCAATGTGTTTTTCATAGTATTAGATTTAAGGTTAACAAAGATTGGTTGCTCGTGAGAGTAGCCTTTTTTTATGCCCTTTCCTCCGGATCAGCTTCAGACTATCCTGACCACCCTCTCCCTCCTTCTGTACACTACTGTTTCATAAGAATTTAAGAACATCTTCCTGCTAAAAGGTGCTTGTAGAAAGAAATCCCCATTTATACTTCTCCGAATGACGACAACGGGTATGGATGGAAAAGCGACTGTCATCTTACATAATTATGAAGATAAAAAGTATCCGGCCGTATTGCATGGTAACAGGCTGTGGTTACGGCCTTATGAAGCCATTGCCTGGAAGCTTACTTAGTGTAAATCTACTCTTGACGCCTCCCCTTGTTGTATTACAGGATTTCGTCAGGAACGGACCGTCAATTTATTCATGATCCTTGGGAACTGAACCGCAAAGATGACCGTACAACAAATGGCTGCCGCAGCATCCGATATTGCTTCGGCAGCATATACCCCCATCACTCCCATCAGGTATGGAAGCATAAGGGCCAGGGGAATCAACAGGATCACCTTACGAAGTAATGCAATAAAGATAGAAACCTTGGCCTGCCCCAATGCGACAAACATATTCTGACAAGCACGCTGCAACCCGAAAATAGTCATCCCCGCCAAAAAGACAGGCATCACCTGTACTACGGTTTCTATCAACTTTTCGTCAGAAGTAAAGGCCGAAGCAATCACAGAGGGAAACAAAATCATCAGCAGGATCAAAACGAGATTGAACAGAAACATAAAGGTCATCACTATTTTGAAGCATTCCTTCACTCTTTCTCGGTTTCCATGACCATAATTATAACTTACGATGGGTACGAATCCCAATGCGAAACCGGCAAGGGGAACACTGACAAAAAGCATGGCACTCTGCATGATTGTCAATGCACTCACATAGATATCACCGAATGTCTTCAATGAACCGTTCAGCACAAATCCTACCAAGCTTTCGGTACTTGCCATAATAAACGGTGAGGCTCCCAACGCCAATATAGCTCCAACAACCTTCCGGTCCAGCCTCATATAACGAGGCTCGAGCCGCAAAGAAGCACGCCGGGATGTCAGAAAGAACAATACCCAGCCAGCACTGCAAGCCTGTGAAATAATAGTGGCAAGCGCAGCTCCTTTCACTCCCCAATCAAAGACAAAAATAAACAGAGGATCGAGCAAGATATTAAGCAACGCTCCAATAACAATCGACAGCATAGCGATGCCAGGACGTCCCTGTGTATTAATAAAAGTATTCAACCCGACAGAGACTTCGACAAAAAGGGTACCGATAAGATAAATCGAAAGATAAGCCGTTGCGTACCCGAGCGTCTGTTCCGAAGCACCGGTAAACAAAAGAATCGGTTCCATAAACAGATAAGATAAGCCGGACGTCAGAAGTGTAAAAAACAGCAATAACACGAAGCCATTACCCAATATTTTTCCGGCATGGGTACGGTTGCCCTGCCCTAACGCTATGGCTGCAAGAGGCGCACCTCCCCCGGCTACAATAGCCGAAAAAGCTGAAATCAAAATAATCAGAGAACCTGCCACCCCGATACCTGCAAGTGCTTGAGTACCGATTCCCGGGATATGCCCGATATAGATGCGGTCCACAATATTATAGAGCAAATTTACGATTTGTGCAATTACCGCAGGAAGTGCCATCCTGAACACAAGTGGCAACATACGGTCCGTACCAAGCCTCTCTTCATATTTATCATTCATAACCAAGATGCAATAAAAAAGCCTTTTACGCTACCGTAAAAGGCTGATTATCAGATAGTAGTGGGTACGAGAATCGAACTCGTATTACATGCGTGAGAGGCATGTGTCCTAACCGTTAGACGAACCCACCCGATTGAAAATTAGATTCAAAAAAGAGCTAAGCAATAAACTCAGCTCTTCTTTGTCATCTTAAAGTTGAGATTTGGTGCGGAAGCTGGGGGATTCGAACCCCCGGTACGGTTACCCGTACGTCAGTTTAGCAAACTGGTGGTTTCAGCCACTCACCCAAACTTCCTTTTTAACCGCATTTCCTCTCAAATGCGATGCAAAGATAGAGGGAACTTTTGAACTACGCAAATCTTTCTGCAACATTTTTTTCAAGGATTTTATGCGAAATAAGTTAACCAGCTAAGTTTCAAATGTTAAAGGAGAGAACTTTTTTTTCATACACTTCTTCCTCCGGCCGGACATCGGAGTAAAACGAATCTTTTTACTTTGAAAAATTGATTTATATCAACCGATTTTCGTACTTTTGCCCCGCAATCTATAATAACTTATCAATATATAACATAATGGAAAACCTGAAAGAGACAGTGGATATTGTTGTAAACTCCAGATATCCGGAGATGAACAGAGAGGGACGAGAACTACTGGCACAGGTCTTGATACGCAAAGAGCTGGAAAAGGGTGAAATGTTGTTGAACGAAGGACAAATAAGCCGCCACATGGTTTTTGTCGGTAAAGGGATGTTGCGGCAATTTTATTATAAAAACGGAAAAGATGTCACCGAGCACTTCTCATACGAAGGATGTATCCTGATGTGCATCGAAAGCCTGTTAAAACAAGAACCTACCCACCTGATGGCTGAAGCATTGGAACCGGCGGTAGTATATATGCTCCCTTATGACGTCCTGCAAAAGTTGCTGGAACAATCCAAAGAAATCAATGCTTTCTATCGTAAGGTACTGGAATACTCACTCATCGTATCGCAAATAAAGGCCGATTCATGGCGTTTCGAAACAGCACGCGAACGCTACAACCTACTCTTGCACCATCATCCGGAGATCATCAAACGAGCTCCGTTATCACACATTGCATCCTACCTGCTGATGACCCCGGAAACACTCAGTCGTGTTCGTTCGGGAGTACTGTAAAAAACATTTTTTGATTTATATCAAAACGTAATTCAACTACATGCTGTATTTTTGCAGCAGTTAATAAATAGGTTGTTTTTTATAGGAATAAAGATTAGTTTTTAGGTAACAATTAAAAAACAGGCAGCGTCAACTATTTGACGCTGCCTGTTTTTTATCAGACACTTTCCATCATTCATATAGATCATGCTGTGCCATTTCTTCAAAAAGTCCGGCGAGTTTCTCTACGATCGGTTTCACATAACGCTCTCCTTTTTCCGCTGTTGCTTTTTTCGGGTTTCCTACACCACTGTCTACTGTTGCTTTATCCCAATGGCGAGGTGCCCAAGCTACTTTTTCGTTCAGCGAAGCAATGGCAAACGGTTTCGATTCACCATCACCGGCCTCAGCCAGATGCACCAGTTCCGGATGATAGTGCATCATCACGGAAGTTTCCGATTCTCCGGCATGGTCGTCAATCTCCGCTTCAAAATAGCCTTTGGGCGACACCACCTCAAACCAGTTTGCGGCAGCAATCAGAAAGTCGGGATATTCAAAAGCAAGGTCACGAATCATCCCTTTAAAATTATTCCCTCCGTGTCCACTCAAAATCAACAGCTTACGAAATCCTTGTACATGAAGGGACGATACGATGTCTTCCAGAATAGCCTGCTGGGTAGCATATCGGGTATGGATACAGAACGGCAATTCACGCTGCCCGGGATTATGCGCTCCGAAAGGTACGGGCGGCATCACCATGCAACGGACACCCGAACGGCTAAGTGCCAGTTCGGCTGCCTCCACGGCAATATCATGGGGGAGAATGCAATCGGTGAGATACGGCAAATGTAAATTATGGGGTTCCGTAGCTCCCCACGGCAAAATAATAACATCATATTTCAGCTCTTTCACCTTACCAAGGCAGGATACTGAAAGATCTACTTCTTTATTCATGGTCTTCTGTTTTTAGAATTCAAATGTGATATCACAAAGATATGAATAAAATCAGAAACTTAGTTCATAATCTTTATCCCCACAAAATAAGTCCTCGGCTGAGTCGGTCCGTAGAAGTAACCTGCATCCCGGAATTCTCCCTTGTCCAGATCCTTCTGGAAGCTATTAAATATATTCTGTACTCCTCCGTTTACCTGCATTTTGATATGATCTTTCAGCACAAAAGTATAATTCAGTTTCAGGTTGAGATCCATGAATTGCGGAGTGTGCTCCATGCGTGACTTCTCGATGTATCCGGCCATGTGCGGCACAATCATCTTACCGGTATAAGTACCCGAAAGCGAGAAATCGAAATTCTTTAATGGTGCCGACGTAAAAGTGAAATAACCGTAGTAGTCCGGCGTACGGGGCATGCGTTTCGTAGTCTGCTCTTCTTCTCCTTCACTGGTCCATACTTCCGCCCGGTTATATCTGCTGCGCTGCACCGTAAATCCCAACTGCAACTGCGCTTCGCGTCCATGGGCTACCTTTGCATCCAGATTGACACCATATACTTTGGCCCCGCTGCCGTTCCGGCGCTCTTTTATCTTATCTCCATTTTGGTCCTCACCGATATCTTCGAGCACAAATACATGATGTAAATCCGTATAAAACCCTTCGAGAAGAATGTTTGACTGCCAGTGCCCCATCGGGAACGACCAATCCACCGAACCGCTGAAACTGTTGGAGCGCTCTTCACGAAGTCCGTCGGCCAACCGGATCTGTACTCCTTCACCCCCCACAGCCGTTACATGCAAGTCTTCATCGTATGCTTGTGGTGCCCGGAATCCGGTAGAGTATGTCAGACGTGCCTGCAAATTATCGCTCGGTTTATATAGGAAATTCACACGCGGGCTAAAAATCGGATGATCGATCAGGTTATGCTTGTCCAGACGTGCCCCTACAAGCATCGTCCAGCGATTCAACCGCCATTCGTTCTGTACAAAACCTCCGGCAATACGCACATCCTGCTGCATGTCGCGGTGATATCCCGTCATCACATCGTGTAGTGAGTTGCTCTGATACTCTACACCGCCGGTAAACGTAGCCGGAGCAAAAAGACAGCGGTCCATGTTGCCCACATACATACCTCCCACTACCCAAGTCAGATCGTTTGTCTTACCATAGGCATTCATGTCTTTCTGTGCACCGTAATAGCTGTTGCGATCCGTATGCTGGATAGAACCGTATACGGACATTTTATGCTTCTCGCCCCAGTAACGATCGTAACTCACTCCTCCACTATTGATGATATGTTTCGTTTGTTCAGTAATATCCGCCTCGTGGGGTTGCAAATTGAACTTATTTCCTCCCCGCCGGAATTCGTTTGTCGTGTGATACTCCACATTGATACGGCTAAAATAGTTAGGACGATAATAAGCACGCATCCCGAATGTATTCATATTTAGCTTACCGAGTTCCGAAAAACCGTCTCCGTCGGCATCATAAGGATTCCGGTTACGATAGGTCTCGTACAGGGCGATTCCGTACGAATTGTCTTTTGCCACCAAAGAAACGTTTCCTCCCATATATTGCTCCCACGACTTGCCATTCATATTAGACATCGTGCTTGCCACCTGGAAAGAATTATTAATCGGGTCTTTCGTGATAATATTGATCGTTCCTCCTACGGCATTGGCACCGAACAGCGCCGAACCACCACCGCGTACCACTTCCACACGTTCGATCATGTTTACCGGAATCTGTTCCAGCCCGTACACTCCCGAGAGAGCGCTGATGATAGGACGGCTGTTAATCAGGATTTGCGAATAAGGACCTTCCAAGCCATTGATACGTACCTGTGGGAAACCGCAATTCTGGCAATTGTTCTCCACCCGAAGACCCGACTGGAAGTTCAACGATTTAGCCAGATCAGTAGAGTTCACCGTCTCAAACAGTTTAGCGCTCATCACGTTTACGACCACCGGTGCCGCCTTTCGGCTCACCTCGTTCCGGTTGGCCGAAACCACCACTTCATCTGTCGTAAAACTTACTTCTTCCATTTGGAAATGAACCACGGACGTAGCCTCTGCACTGACCGTAATTGTTTTTTCCTGTGTTTTATACCCCATCACCTGTACACGGAGCGTATATTTACCGGCAGCCAGTTTACGGAATTCAAATTGTCCTTCCTCATTGGACACCGCACCGCGGTTGGTTCCCAGAATCATCACTGTTGCGAATGGGATACTTTCTTCAGTGCCCTTCACAATAACGTGTCCGGCAATCATATTACCTTCTTTAATCGGATTGACCGCATACGAACTCATGCTTACACAAGCAAGCACAAGCATAACTATATAATGTTTCATTCTTTTTTGTTAGCCATAAAAGACGAATCAGCAGTACCACATGAACACACTTACACACAGTGCCCGCCTTTTGGAAGCATTATGTTCACTCCCAAATACTGATTCGCAGTAGTATATTTAAATGTAAATGAGTAAAAGAAAAAAGGGGAGCATAGCCCACCACCGATTATGTGGTGAATGCGAATTTTGACATATCCCCATTTTTAAGCTAACTCTGCCGGAGGGGCCCGCAAAGAAATCACCTGCAGATGTGTTCCGGCCGTCACCGGTATACTCTCCGGTATCTCTACGGTGAACAGAATCGGGCGTTCGGGTGTAAAATCATAATGCACATCGACTTCCAAAGAATGGAATGCGGCAAAATGTGCAATAACAATAATGTTGGAAGCAGTATGCGAGTGGGTACCTTTGTAGGGATGAGAGTGAGCTATCATCACACCGTTCACGTAATGCACATGAGTAAACATTGTAATGCTTACCTGGTACGTTACGAACAGCGTCAATAACAGAAACGATAATAGAATCTTTTTGATGTGTCCCACCTACTATACTCTTATTTTGAGGCGGCAAAGATAGTCATTATTTTGATAAATAGCCGCACATTTCTTCCAGATATTTCCGATCTGTTTCATCAAAGAAATTCAATAGATCGCTGTCTATGTCCAGCACTCCCCATACCTTACCGTCTTTTATCAGCGGAACCACTATTTCCGATCGGGATAACGAACTGCAAGCAATATGTCCCGGAAAAACTTCCACATCCGGCACCAACAGCGTGGCACCCTCCTGCCAGGCAGTACCGCAAACTCCTTTGCCTTTCCGGATACGTGTGCAAGCCACCGGACCTTGGAACGGGCCCAGTACCAACTGATCCTGCTTCACCAAATAAAAACCCACCCAGAAAAAGTCAAAAGCCTCCTTCAGGGCAGCAGCCACATTGGCCAAATTGGCCACTAAATCCACCTCGCCCTCTATCAGGGATCTCACCTGAGGTAGCAAAGAGAGATATTGCTCCTCTTTGCTACCCGATATAAATGTCAGTTCTTCAGCCATATTATTTTATTTTCCACCAAACAGATATTCATAATCTCTCTCTGCGGCAGGTTTCACCCACTCTTCCGGTACAAATTTCCATTGGTTCAGCGCACGCGGATCAAGCGTACCTTTCTTCTCGATATACTGCATCAGATAGAAACGGAGGTCCTTGTCCGTAGAAAAGATAATACGCTCTTTCAGTTTCTCCTGCGGGATTCCCGATCCTTTTGTCAGCAGTTCTCCCCCGCCGTTGCCACGATAAGAGTTCAGCGCCACTTTGTAGATATGATCCATCCGGAACGGAGAACCGTCCGCCATACTGACAATAGTCACTTTTTCTCCCTTCGGTCGGGTCACATCCACTGTGTAGATAATTCCCGCAGCCGAATCGAAATTAAAACTAAAATTCTGGAACGAAGCCCGGTCTTCGGCACCTGCCCTACGCTTTTCTTTCAGCCACAACAAGTGGTCTTCGGGAGATTTCATCCGGTTCGTCCACATATAATAGGACTCTTCCAGGAAGTCTTTAATCTCTTTGCCCGACAACTTCATCACATAAAGCATATTTTCGTACTTATACAGATTGAACATGTCGCTCACACGAATATCTCCTTTCTTTATCTCTGCATCGAAAGATAACGGAGCGGCAAACGAAATATCCGCTCCCGAAATATCGAGTTGCAACGAATGGATAAAATCAATAAATGCCGACGAACCGAAATAGGCGGGACGGGTAGACAGATCTTCTGTAAATACCCCGATCTTCTTAGATACAAACTTCTCAACCGCCCCGTATTGCAATGCGAAATGTCTCATAAAGGACTCGCTGACTCCGTATTCTTTTGTATCCGTCAGCACACCGTCTATCTGTTTGCTCACCACTTTACCGTCTTTCAACTTTAAAGTCACGTCAATGTCCGACACTACTATTCCGTTGCTTGCCGGATCGATTACCAGTACGGAATCGCCTGCCACATTCACCACCTTCTTGCACTCCCGCGCATGGTCGTGCCCCATCAGCACCATATCAAATCCCGGTACATTCTTCGCCACATTCAGCGAAGCATTCTCGTTATACTTGCCTGACATCACAAAAGCATCTTGTCCGGCATGAAACAACCCGATCACCAGATCCGGATTTTCTTTCTCACGAATAACTTTCATCCACTTCCGTGCTGTCTCTTCCATATCGTCAAACCGCAGTCCCTGCCACAGATTCTCTGACAACCACGCGGGAATAGCCGGCGTAATCATTCCCAGCACCACAATCTTCACTCCGTCGCGCTCCAACACCCGATAAGGAGGAAGATGAGTCTCTCCCGTAGCCGTTTCAACGATGTTTGCCCCCAGCACCGGGAAATTGCACTCACCAATCCAGCGGTCGAATACAGCGCGTCCTGTTTCCACATCATGATTTCCCATGTTCCCGGCGTCGTATCCCATAAAATTCATCATCTCGGCACATACGTGAGGCGCCACTGTATCTATATAATTATAATAGTACGCCGAAGGCTGTCCTTGCAGAATATCTCCGTTATCCAGCAATATAAGGTTTCCTTTATACACCTCCCGGTTCTTTTGCACCAACGCATATACACGTGCAAGACTTCCGCCCCACTCCTTTTGTGTAATGAAGTTATATGGAAAGTAATTACCATGTACATCACTGGTCTGCACAATTTTCAGTTTCACCTCTCTCTCTTGTGCCGGCAACACACATACCAGGCAGAGCAAGAAAGCATACATACAAATCAATCTTTTCATCATAATCATGTTTTAAATTTGATTCACCACCAAATAACACTGAGTCCCACCGGGAGAATTTAAATAGGGAATGAACTCTGTAAGACTCTGTGTGACCCTGTGGTAGTCTCTTTTTCTTATAACGGGTGCGAAACCACAAATCTCGCCCCACCTTCATAATCCGGGTCGATCCAGATATCGCCACCCCATTTATCTACCGTGAGTTTACAGATTGAGAGTCCCAATCCGGTTCCCTGCGCATACTCGTTCAGCTTCTCGAACCGTTCGAACACCTGTTTCTGTTTCTCCTTCGGAATGCCGCATCCGGTATCCGCCACCGCAAACAACACCCGATTCTTCTCCTTCTCAACCTCAAACTGCAATGTGATCGTACCATTCTTGGTGAACTTCGCCGCATTGGTCAGCAGATTGATAAGCACTTGCTGTAAGCGTTGAATATCTGTCTGCAGAACAAAGGAGTCGGTCTTTGTCTCAAAAACAAACCGGTTACCCGATTCCCTGCGGGACATCTCCACCGACGATAATGCCTGCCTGCACAGTTGAACCACATCGCAGTCTTCCGGTGTCAGTATCACCTTGTTCGCCTCCAGCCTCGACAGATCGAGTATATCATTAATCAGTCGTAACAGCAGGTCGGAGTTCGACTGGATAATTCTGAAATAATTCCGCTGATCCTCTTCCGAGCTCCCACCCGAAGCCAGCACATCCGAGAATCCTACAATCGCATTCAGGGGTGTTCGTATCTCATGACTCATATTGGCAAGAAAAGCACTCTTCAGCCGGTTCGACTCCTCCGCCCGGTCCTTCGCTTCATACAAAGCAACTTGCGAACGCTCCAGATCGTCTTTCAGCCGCTTTGTCCGCAGATAGAAATAGATAGAAACCAGCAATCCTATCACCAGAATGCAGAGGACACCTACGCCCACCCAAATCTGATACCGGTACTGTTTATAGAAAGAGGGTGATTCATTGACCAACTTTACCTTCATCGGCAGAGCGGCCACGTCTATCTTCTGTTCCTTCACTTTCTTACTGTCCAGCAACGCTTCCGTACCCACTACTTCTACCCGCATATTCGGATCTTCAGGATTATCCAACAACTTGACCGCCTCCTCCGCCAATTCCTTACCGAACGTCCGGAAAACGGGAACCACTCCGCCTACGGCCCAATAACCCAGACCGATGGAAGTAGCCGTAAACGTCGGTACATCCGGAATCGCCTCCATCATCGAATACGTAGCATTGCGCATAAAATAGCCTTCGTTCTTGTCCACTCTCCAAGTGCCTAACAGAACGGCCGTATGCTTCGGCAATTTCCGAAGTTCATCCACAATAGTATAAATGGTATGTTCGCGCCCGTCCAGCAAAATCAGGTTCATATCCGGAAACTGTTTCATTTCCTTTCGCACATGAGCTTGCAAAGTGACGCCACCGTAAGTATTGTCGGATATAAAAGCAATGTTCTTCGTATCGGGATAGATTGCCCGGATCATGCGGATGTTCGACGCGATGTCGTATTCGTACAGAAAACCGCCGCATACCTGGTGCTTCAGACTGTCTTCATAAAAATCGGAAGATTCCGGCATCCAGTGTGCCAGATCTTTCCCGTCGTCCGGCAAAAGCACCACGTTCCTGCTGGTCAGTGCGCACATTACCGGCACTTCTCCTGTCACCGAGTCATTCAGCGACAGATAAGACGCCCACGCCTCCTGTCCGAACAGAATGATCAGCGCCGGTTCCTGGCTTCCCCGATATTTATCCAGAATATTCTCCATCACTCCCTTCCAGCGGGGAAAGTCTGAGAAACTCTTACAGTTCATGTTTTCAATGACCACTCCCCGTTTGCCCCCCAGCCTCTGATATTCGTCCATAAAGTCGGATACATTGGCAGAAGTCGGATACGCTCCCGGATTGTACGAACAGATCATCAGTATGGGTTTCTCACCGGTAGCAGCATATCCTGCCATGGGAGGACAGCAACCAATAACTAACAGAAGTAAATAAAGAATATATTTGAACGATACCGGCATATTCATCTGTTTTAGAGTGTGTGTATCCGTTTTTTTATGCCCGCAAAGATAGTAAAAGTTGATGGTTATAGCAGATTTATTGCGTACATTTGTCGCTCAATGTCCTAAAAATAGTTTATGGAAATTTTTCACAAAATGATTTCGGCAGCACTCAACCTGCCGGAAAAGCAGATCAGTAATACTCTCAGGCTGTTAGCCGAGGGAGCCACTATCCCTTTCATCAGCCGCTACCGTAAAGAAATCACCGGCGGACTCGACGAAGTGCAGATAGAATCTATCAAAACGCAGTACGATAAACTCTCAGAACTCGCCAAACGCAAAGAGACCATTCTCGGCACCATCGGCGAGCAAGGCAAACTGACGCCTGAGTTGCGGCAACGCATCGATGCCACCTGGGATGCCACCGCTCTTGAAGATATCTACCTGCCCTACAAGCCTAAACGCAAGACCCGCGCCGAAGCTGCCCGCCAGAAAGGACTCGAACCTCTGGCTCTGCTACTGATGATGCAGCGCGAGAACAACCTGGGCTCCCGTATTCCTGCGTTCGTCAAAGGCGATGTCAAAGACGCAGAGGATGCTCTGAAAGGTGCCCGCGACATTATCGCCGAGCAGGTGAGCGAAGACGAACGTGCCCGTAATGCAGTGCGTAATCTCTTTGCCCGCCAGGCTGTCATCAGCGCTAAAGTAGTGAAGGGTAAAGACGAAGAGGCCGCCAAATACCGGGACTATTTCGACTTCTCTTCTCCCTTGAAACGCTGCACCTCCCATCGCCTGCTGGCCATCCGCCGTGCCGAGGCCGAAGGTTTGCTGAAAGTCAGCATTACCCCCGACGATGACGAATGCCTCGAACGGCTCGACCGCCAGTTTGTCCGTAGCAATAACGAATGTGGCCGCCAGGTGGCAGAGGCCGTACAGGATGCCTACCGCCGTCTGCTGAAACCTTCCATCGAAACCGAATTTGCCTCCCTCAGTAAAGAACAGGCCGATGACGAAGCGATCCGGGTCTTTGCCGAAAACCTGCGCCAACTGCTTCTTGCCCCACCCTTGGGACAAAAACGGGTAATGGGTATCGATCCCGGCTTTCGCACCGGTTGTAAGGTGGTCTGCCTCGATGCACAAGGCAATCTGGTACACAATGAAAACATCTATCCTCACCCGCCGGTAGACAAGAAAACCGAAGCGGCTTCGAAACTCCGCAAAATGATTGAAGCTTACAAGATAGAGGCCATCGCCATCGGTAACGGAACTGCCAGCCGCGAAACGGAAAACTTCGTCACGCACCAACAGTTCGACCGTCCCGTACAGGTCTTTGTTGTCAGCGAACAGGGTGCTTCCATCTACTCGGCCTCCAAAACGGCCCGTGACGAGTTTCCCGATTATGATGTCACCGTCCGTGGGGCCGTCTCCATCGCTCGCCGGCTGATGGATCCGCTGGCGGAACTGGTCAAGATCGATCCTAAGTCCATCGGTGTCGGCCAATACCAGCATGATGTAGACCAGGCCAAATTGAAAAAATCACTCGACCAGACAGTGGAGAACTGTGTCAACCAGGTAGGTGTCAATCTCAACACAGCCAGCAGTCATCTGCTCACCTACATTTCCGGTCTGGGTCCGCAACTGGCACAGAACATTGTAGCCTACCGCGCTGCCAACGGTGCCTTTGCCTCACGTAAAGAGTTGATGAAAGTGCCCCGCATGGGAGCTAAAGCTTTTGAACAATGCGCCGGATTCCTCCGTATCGCCGGAGGAGAGAATCCGTTGGACAACACCGCTGTGCATCCCGAAAGTTATGGGATCGTGCAACAGATGGCCAAAGATCTGTCATGTACTGTTCCTCAACTGATTGCCGACAAATCGTTGCGTACCCGTATCGAAATAGAAAAGTATATCACCCCCACCGTAGGACTCCCTACCTTGAAGGATATTCTGCAAGAACTCGACAAACCGGGACGCGACCCACGCGATACCATTCAGGTATTTGAGTTCGACCGTAACGTGCGCACCATCAACGACCTCCGCGAAGGGATGACTCTACCCGGTATTGTCAGCAACATCACCAACTTCGGAGCTTTTGTCGATATAGGCATCAAGGAGAACGGGCTTGTCCATCTCTCCCAGCTTGCCAACCGATTCATCACCGATCCCACCGAAGTGGTCTCCATTCACCAACACGTCACGGTGAAAGTATTGAGCATAGACCTCGAACGGAAACGGATACAGTTGACGATGAAGGAGGAGTAAACCGGTTTAAAATAATCAAAAGCCCCGGTCTCTCTTCCGGTGATTCCTGACAAGAATAAACGACAACCACTGTTGTACATACTTTTATCGGAAGAGAGTACCGGGGCAATCTGCAAACTTGTGTTATCTAATATCACTTTCCGGCCTGTGTCGCCAGATAGTCTATCAACTGTTCCATCGAAGTATCTTTGAGTATCACCCGTTTCCGCCCGTCAAGCAGATAGATAGTCGGCGTAGCGCGGATATCGTAAAGTTGCCGGGTTCGGATATCGCCTGCTTTGTTCCAGCCCACGATCCATCCCTGCGGCATATACACTGCCTTTGCCGCCCACTCTTCCCTGTTTTCGTCAGGATAGATAGCCAGCACCCGCAGTGTCCCGTTTTCCACCATCTCAACGAAAGCAGGTATTTCAGCAAATAACTTCTCAAACTTCCGGCAATTCGAACAGTCCGGATCGTAAAAGAACAACATCGTATATTGGGCTTTCAGCCTGCTCATCCGGCTATTGTCACCATGTACCGTGACATATGTAAAATCCGCCGCTTTCATTCCCGGGCGATTCTTATGTGCCTGCTTCAATCGGTCTGCCGGACGGATCTTCTCCCATTCCTGCAATCTGTCCGATTGCAGCATCTGTTCCAGTACCGCGATGTAAAAGTCTTCGTTGCGCATCGGTGAATTCGGCTCGTTGAGATACTTTTCTCCCAGCAGGCAAAAGCGCCGGTATGCCGTACTGTCTGCCTCCATCCGTACCATCATGGTATGCAATGCCTTTCGCCCGGTCTCAGGTTCGACATACTTCAGCGCATCGATAAAGTCAACATACAACTGCTCCGTGTCTCCACTATTCACCCATGCCGTATCACCTGTCAGATAACCATCCCAGTAATGTTTCACGTAGTAGACCGCACGTTCCGCAGGATCGGTCATTATCTGTGGTAAATCCGGCCGTGTATAATGCACCACATGCAGCGTGTCTGCCGCCACCTTCTCTTTCCATTCGCTCCCGTCTCCTCCCGCACAGGCTTTCACCATCCCCAGGCCCAGACAAATCACCATCAACGCTATTGAGGATACCGTCAATATAAATGCCATTAAATTCTTCTTCGCATTCATTTTGCTTATGTTTATTTCTGCACCGCAGAATTACTCGTTCCTTATCTTCTCCACCTTCCTCGTACCACCCACCGCATAGGCAGTACATACACCTTTTTTTCATCTCCTTTCAGTATCACCGCAGGACGATACTCACCCGGCTTCAACTCCGGTAAAGCCACAACCACCTTCCCCTCAGAGTACGTATACACAAGCCTGATATCGATCACCTGTTCCGGTTTGGCATGTGTCACCAGGCACAATCTGATATTCTCCAACGCATAACGGTTCAGATTGCAACCCGAAACTACAATCGGTGCCTGCGATGTAATAGTCCCGTCTCTTAGCCCGCTCAGCGGATCGTATACTCCGGTTATCTCCGGAATGTCGACACCTCCCCACACCTCCTCGATCTTTCTTATCTCTACCATATCTTTCAAAGTTTATCGTTAACCATTTGTCGTTCATCGTTGAAAATGCTTCTCACCGGAAACCCATATTTTTTCATATCGTGCATCAGATACATCTGCCGGCTGGGTTCCACGCAGAGCGAATAACCATATACCGGGCTTTGGCTGCTCCCCGTCCAGTAGCGATGCCCATGCGGAATCACAATCCGGCAGCCGTTGATGTGACTCCGGTGTCCGCACAGCGGCAGATACACCGGTACTCCGTCGTCACTCAGAAGGCAGATATTCGTCCGGTCCTCCTCCCGTTGAAGCTCCATCGGAGCAGCGGGACTGTTCATCAGTGCCTCCATTTCGATACGCGATGGTAGCCGCCACCCCTCCGGCGAAGGGTCCAACTCATTAATCCGTGCAGGACTCTCTGCCGTGCCATCGTACCAACTGCCGCGACAGGGCATAAAGTTCTCCTCCCATCGATCAGTAGGACAGCCAAACTGAAAATACGTACCCCGATTAAGCGTGGTATCCACTTCCAACCCCAACGGGATGGCTACCTGTGCTAATTTCCCGCCTGCCGCCAGATTACGGTCCAGCCAATATTTACCCCGGATACGTACGTAACCACCTTGATAAATAAGGATATCGCGTACCACGCCCGTATCATTCACCAACGAGAGCACCGTGTGACGCGCTGCCGGAAATCCACCACGCACCCGGTATCCGGCATTAGAATGCACCTTCACCGTGAACCGTCCGTCATAATGTCCTTGCAACAGTTCGGGTTCACTCACCTCCACCCAGTCCGCCGCCTTGTCACTCACGATGCGCCATGACTGATTACTGTCCACACACACGATGTACGTCCTCACTCCCTCCTCCTCCCGATAGTCCGGTGGTGTCTCTATCACCCTGCTATGGCGTGCGCAAGGATCCTCCGGCGGATATTCTATATAATAGTCAAAGCAGACACCCTGCATCAATAGCAGATCAGTTGTCTGGCTGAAAGGATATGTCCCCGTCTCGAGTGTCAGTACCAGCGAGCGCGAACGCACACTGGCAGGTTTCGCTTCAAGGTGCACTTTCAAGTTCTGGCTTCCTTTTTGTTGCAGGCCTACGGGCGGATAGACCGAATACCAACATCCGCCGTCGTTAGCGTTGGCGCTCCTCACACACCAGCATGCCTGTTCGTTGTCGGGGATAACGGTTAGCGTCACCGCCTCGTTCTTCCGTCCGGTACTGACGTAGAGCCGGCGACTGACCGTCAATGTGGGATGAATACCCATCACTTGCTGACGCACCTTGAGCAAATGTACTCCCTCACTGTTCCCTATTTCAATGGTTGCCTCCCGTTCCACGGCAGAAAAGTTGGTACGAAACTGCATCAACAACCGGTCCCCCTCACGGCGCACGGTAAGCCAGTTGTCCGGTTCACCTTCTGCATAATGCACGCTTCCCGTATTCCATTGTTCGCTACACCCCTTCAACTCCACCGGAAGCTCCTTTGCCATTGCGTCCGTAATCACTTCTGTCGGAAGCAATGCATTCAGTGTGGCAGAATCGACCTTTTCATTTTCCTCGTCTGTTTCCGTACCGACCACTATCAACTCCAACGATGTGCCATGAATAATCTCCTGCAGTCCCGTTTCAGCAATACAGATGCCGGCATGACCGGCAAACAGGCGGGACACATCATCACGATGATGTATCCCGCTCAGGCAGAGCGCATGGGGTGTAAACAGCACACAGAAGTTCAACATTCCTTCTTGTACGGCACAACGCAACCGCCACCTTTTTCTCCGTTTCAGTACATCCGCCTCAGGGTACTTGCGCACCAGATATCCTCGTCGGTCAAAAACCAACAAGACCGCTCTCCGGCACTCTTCCGACAAATCATCCGTTCGCTTCAGAATCAGATGCACCGGCCATTCACGGGCGAGATGCACTTTTCGGTTCACCCGCCAATACTTCACGGCATTGTATGTCATCCCCGAAGCGATAAACGCCATTGTTGCTATTTCCGCTATATCCATAACTTTCGTCAGTTTGTGTTTTCCATTTTTATTTTCACCACAGTTTACACCGATTCTTTATTATCCTTTATTTAGCGAAACCACACGGAGAGAAAAAAAACGAATCCATGTGAATCTGTGTATTCTGCAGTGAACCTTTACTTACTTTGCAGGAAGCGCAGTGCCCTTCCTGCCGGCACACTTCCTCCTGCCTGTGCCAGGCTCAGGTAGACTTCCGCCTTTCCCCGGTCACCTTCAAGCAGGCAAAGAATACCCATGTTACACCCGGCTTCAGGCAGGGTGGCAAAGCGTTGCAGATATTTCCGGGCACGCTCCGTATCGCGGCGCAACAAGGCTACTCCGGCAGCGTTGATGCACGCCACCGGACTATCCGGATAAAGACGCCCCGCCAAGTCCATCAAGTCATTGAATTCAGCCGAACCTACGGCATATGCTTCTGCCAAACGACAGAAGTCCGCCACCGAGAATGCTTCCTGTTTGCCCGAAGTAACAACCGACACCCCTTCTGTCATGCCTGTCGACGGCTGTGTCGCGAAGCTTCCGTCCACGTAGGTTACCTCGTACTCAATGCGACGTAACCTCCCGAAAAAAGCCGACGACAAATAGTGGTAGGCAGTCCCACCGGCCAAATCCATCAACATTCGTTCACGACCATCCACCACATCCACTGTACGGATAATATCGAGTACGGACTCTTTGAATGCCATCTCCGACCCAACTATCAGATCGGTCAATCCTTTCCAATCCTCCGCTATCCAGTTCACCTCAAAAGGCACTGTGCCGAAGCTTTTTTCCCGCCGAATATAATCTTTCAATGCCAGTGCGCGTTGTAAACCCAGACGTTCGTTCGCCCGATAGTCACCGTCCGGAGCCGTATAACCTGTCAAACGAATACCTTCCAGACTCACACCCGGTGTTTCTCTAAGCGGACGTGTCACAGCCAAAAGTTTGTAAACAGCTTCTACAAAGTTACGCTCATCATACTTCGTCTTCTGCCCACGACTGTAATCCAGCACGATGCTGCCACTCACTGTCTGCCGCACCTCCTCAACCTTCGGTGCCTCCGTAGCCAAAGGTGACAAAAAGCCTACCCACGAGAGCAGCATGCTGTCCGTAGGCAGATCAACTTTCACCTCGCATACGGACAAAGGGCGTACCGAGGTAGACTTTCGAGTACCCACCGGGGTTATTTTCTGTCGTACGTTTCGTTTGTTGTTCACTGCCGATGCCGTTTTTTTTTCCGGCGAGTCGGCACCGGTCCCCGCTCCTGCCATGCCCGGAAGCAGCAGCAGACACAAGACCATGCTCAGTTCTCTTTTCATCTTATCTATCTAAAATCAATTTATTAAAAGGTGTGGATAGCCCGTATAAACCTCACACTTAGCGAGCCTCTCCTATCATTTATTATCAGTCATTTTAAACCACACTTGGAGTATTATTCTGAATGGGATTCTTCGGATCATCCCCCGACGTATACCCGTTGTCGGTTACACCCGCACTCGGAACAATCTGCACATCATTGATTGTCAATGTAACATGATAGTATCCTCCTGCATTCAATGTACCGCCAAACGCAGTAACCGTGACCGTACGGACTTCACCATCTACCGTTACCGAAATGGTCAATTTATTATCAGTCAAAGGTTGCGGAGGAAGTAAATATTCATAAACTTGGTTCCCGGATGCAATTTCTACATTCGGATTGTGTACATATCCCTCCGCCGCAGGGGTCCCTTCGGTAATCGTGCCGGTAGTTATATCGACTTGCCGCTGAAGATAAAAATTGGTTGAATTATTCTTCAACACTATGTTTTCGATTTTACATTTACGGCCTGACATCACATTCGTCCCCCGGACAAATGTAAGTTTCAATCGGGCATACGCATGTTTCATATCAATAAATCGCACTCCTTTATGATCATTATTTATCATGCCTGATCCATCTGCAGACGTAGCGCTACCGTAACACATATCTTTAGCTGCATCATAAATCCGGGCAACCAAAATCGCCTCCGTAGTGTTATCGGCAAAGGATACAGACTGATAAGGATAATATGCGTACAGGCTCGCCGAACGGTGATCCACCAGTATTTCTGTAGAAGCCGTCCAACCGGCTGCTTTGTAACTATAGGGAGCATCATACTGAGGTGGATATCCATTAGCGTTCGTACGGAAAATACCCAATTTATAAATATCAGTATTGATGACTCCGCGTGTGGACACTCTCGTACTCAAAGAAGCTTCCATAACCCCGATAGGCACTTGTCTATCGGTTGGGATAGGTCCTTCTTCCTCCTTCCCGCAAGAGAAAAAGAGGAATAGACTTAATGAAAGCAAACAACATTCTAATACCTGTTTCATAGAATATACCATTTATCGTTTAACACATCTTATCGTTCTGCCATCAGGCCGCGCCCAACTGTTGTCTATACCGGCACTATTATTACCTTGCATAGCATTAAGCCCTTTGGCTGTTTTTCCGGAAGGAGTCCGGGACCAATAAAAAGCCCAAGCTCCGTTTTTCGATATAGTATTGTTTATTGTAGTAGAGGACTGATCCCGGCTTCCCAAAGCAAGCAGGAATACCCCATTGTTCCCTCCGAACCAAAAACCTTTAGGAGAGCCGCTATAGGTAACTCCCGCATTAATCAGATCTTGTAGTTGTCCATCAGAAGGTGTTTCCCAAGTACCGGGAGGGACTACTTGATAACAGGGGTCATTGGCCGTAGAGTAATTCCCACTATTATATTTACCTACACCGATATCAAGAGTATTCCATCCGATGAATCCTCCTTCTGTCGCACCACCATGATAATTTGACTGAGCAGCCTCAAAGTAAAAATTAGATCCGCTTTTATAAAGATTTCCCCTTGCCCATTTATAGCTCCTCACTGAAATATAATTTGGCACAATGCTAACCGTTATCTTATAATTACCGGCTGCACTGAATATACGGCTTGTAGCACTAACCGTAATAGCGTTATTCATTTGTCCGTTACCGATTTTTAAAGTAGTAAACTTAATCGTAAGCGTACGGCTGGTTTGAGGAAGCACCTTATACACATTACTATTCACCGTGGTTGCATTCGGATTAGTCCATGCCACGTTCAATGTCCCGCTTGTCCCCGTTACAGGAAGAGTTGTCTGGCTCGCATTCCAGGTCACAGGGCTGTTGCTAAGTCCCGAGATAGTTGCCGCACACTGCTGAACCGTATTATTATTAAACTCTTTAGCCACTACACACAACTGAAGTTGGGCACACTGCCTTGAAAAACTAATGCCGCTCAACAGGCATTGCCCGCTTGCATCGGCCTTTACATCTACCCCGGTCTTCTGACACAACATGAAATCCTGGTTATGCGTCACTGTCGTCGACCAATTACCGGACAAAGCAGCCGGAGCAGAATTGGTTCCGTATGAATAGAAGACAAACGCATACGTCCCGGGCCTTAACACCCACTGTCCGGAAACAGCTGCGGGAGTGGCTGTATTCGCTACAATCGAGGCAATACCGGAAGCATTGGTACTATAAACCGCTGTACCCGCATAATTAGCAGCCGTTATGGAATTGTTTTTATAGGCTACAACCCGAAACTGCATATTGGCCATATTGCCACGCGTCTGTACCGGATTAACGGGAAGTAAAGATTCAATTGTCGTTTCTACATCATAGCCCGAATCATAAGTACTGTCCAAAGGCTGCACTATCTTTGTCAAAATCTCTCCGGAACGGGTAACCGCACCACCCAGAAACTCATCTACCCCATCCACTTTTACGTTGATAGGCACCATCTCCCCATCTCCTTCTATCGGATCATGATGTCCCGAAGGAAATCTTTCATCTTCCTCCCTGTCACACCCTGTCACTGTAAGCAAAATCAAGAACAAAGAACATGAACAAGCCATTAGGCGAATCATACTTTTAAGTATTCCCGTTTGCGTCCTGTCAATTGTGCATCTCATATTTATAATCAAAATTAGTATTCCCTTGAGTCCCGTAATCATTCACTGTCAAAGCATCCGTAAGTACCATCTGTATATCTGTAATCGTCAGAGATACATTGTAGTACGACCCGGCATCCAACGAACTGCCCAATCCCGCAATATTCAAAAAACGCACTTCGTCGTCCACCGTCACAAGAACTGTTAATGTATTGCCGGCAAGTGGCTGCGGAGGCAACAAGAAGTCATAGCTCGATTGCCCCCCAATCGCTATACTCACATTCGGATTATAAACATAACCTGTTGTCACGGCAGTTCCTTCGGTTGCACCGGCTGCCGTGGTGATATCCAAATGACGTTGCGGATAAAAATCGGTATTATTAGATTTTAAAGTAATATTCTTTATATTACATGCCTTACTCTTATCATAATTCGCTCCACGCAGCAATATCAGTTTGAGCCGGGCATAAGCGTGTTTCATAGCTGTAAACTCCACTTCCGGAGCATCATTATTGATCATGCTTGCACTCCCCACAGGTAGCCCCTTCCCATAGCACATATCTTTGTCCGCACTGTAAAGTTGCGCATTCAGGACGGCTGTTGTCGTATTGTCTACAAAGGAAACGGATTGATAAGGATAATAAGCATACAAACTCACCTCTCGATGATCCACCTTCACTTCTGTAGAAGCCGTCCATCCGGTTGCTGTATACGTATAAGGCGCATCATACTGAGGAGGGTAACCTTTGTCACCGGTACGAAACAGTCCCAATTGATAAGTGGCGTTAGCAATCAGCCCACGTGTAGTCTCCGCACCGTATTCAGGAACGGCAACAGTCGATATTCCTATAGGAATCTGCCTGTCGGATAATACTTCGGATGAAGTGTCCGTTGTAATCTCTGCCCCGCATGATATACACAATCCGCACATGGCAATAAAAAACATACTATTAATTTTCATGACCAAAAACAGTTTAAAACAGAATTTGTATGTATAGTAGCCTCACCTATCAAGTCTCCCGAAGCAGTGGTTGGCGCAGGCCAGTCAATAGTAGAAACCCCATCCGGAGCAATGACGATTCCATGCGCTCCTTGTACGGTGATCTCAATCAAGTATTTTTTCCCGGCTTCCAATTGAGGTAATTTAGAACGCGGAATCCCCAATGTATATACGTCACCATCCACTGTAAGGTCTACTTTCATGCCACAGTCAGCTACTCCCAGAATGGTTCCGATCGATTCTAATGTGCAAGGTACGATAAGAAAGCCCACCTCTACATAATCAGTTTCCAGTTCCGGAATCGTTTCGTCCACTTTCTCAGCGATTCCCGGCTCCGGGGTGGATGCATTGCCGGCATAAGTTCCGTTTGTAATATCCAGTGTTGTATATGTCAATACATTAGACACTTTTACTTTAGACAACTTAGCCTCTTTGGTATACAAATGCCTGTTTATCCGAAAAACGACCCAGCTATAAGCATGATCCATATTTAAGAAAGAAATATCTACAGGAACTTTACTTCCTGCAGGCTGAGCAAAACTGGTCTCATCGGTTGCCCCGGTTCCCTTCCCATAGCACAAATCCTTTGCAGCCGAATACAGTCTTGACTTTAGAGGGATGGCTGTCCGATCCGTATAATCCAATCCGTTTTCCTTATCGGCATGATAAGGATAGATTGCCCAAAGGTTTGCATAAACTCCTTCGGCCAGTGACACTGTGTTTTCATCGTCAATCGGCGTCCACTTCCCTGTCACCTTGGTATATTTACAGTTATTCCTGTCCGAGTATTTTCGGGTACTACCAGCTCCATTCACCGCCACATCATCCGTCAAAAAGACACCGATGGAATCCCCGTCTATCGTATTAGCACGAGTATTGACCTTATGCGGTTCGATTACACTCACGCTATTGATGACACAAGGTACGGTGGCATCATCGGGTATACCATCCATATTGTCATCTTGGTTGCAGGCGACCAAAATCAGTAGCAAACACCAAATCCTGATCAGATCATTTAGATTATTCATTATTCTTTTTTTACGATATTAGACTTCACCATTTTCAAAATTTTCATCTTTTGACGCATCTTATCGGGAATGCATCCCAATGCCAATAATAGTTATTCTTAACAGCATAGCTCTGATTAAACTCCAGATAATAGCAACGCTGCCCACTGGCGCCCGTACAGCTTCTGTAATACCCCGTTTCAGGCCAATAGTTTACATTATTCTTACCTCTGTTTCCCATTGCGGGCAGAAAAACCTTATTACCGCCAAAATATCCTCCCCTCTTACCATTCAGATATCCAGACTTATATCCACTATTTCCCAGATTTTGTAACTGGTTGGCAGTCGGAGTACACCATGTGTGTTGGGGAGCAACTCTATCGCAAGGATCATTATTGGAAGAAAAGGAGCTTCCTCCATACGTGTTATTAGTGGAAGAGAGAGTATTCCAGCCGAAAAAAGATCCACCTTGTGTACCACTGTGATAACTACTTTGTGAGGACTCAAAATAAAAATTATCCCCACTCTTGTAGACATTCCCTTTTGCCCACGTAGCTCCTCCCACAGTAATACCGTTTCCTGTTATCTTAACAGTTATCTTATAATTACCTCCTGCCGCAAATTGACGCCCGGAGGCATTCACCGTCACACGGTTATTATATTGTATATTACCAATTCGCAAAGTCGTGAGCTTAATGGTTAACGTACGGCTGCTCTGTGGCAGCACCTTATATACATTACTATTAACCGTAGCCGCATTCAAACTGCTCCAGGAAAAGTTTACAGTTCCCCCTGTGCCGCCTGTTGAAAGGGCTGTCTGACCGGCATTCCAGGTTATGTTGTTACTATTCAGGTTGGATACAGTGGCTGCACATTGTTGAACCGTATTATTAGTAAAATCATTGGCCGTGACAGCCAGTTGGAGCAAAGCGCACTGACGCGTAAAGCCGATTCCTCCCAATGTAAACTCTCCTCTATCATCGGGAGCCACTACAACTCCTTCTTTCCGGCAAAGCATAAAATCCTGATTGTGCGAAACAGTTGCAGACCAATTACCGGATAACATAACCGGTGCGCTATTCAGCCCATAAGAATAGCACACAAAAGTATATGTGCCCGGCCCCAATAT
>ULPV01056732.1_pt1 | contig 44731 bp, 43 predicted proteins | sample 1953831 | NCBI WGS metagenome assembly ULPV01 (sample SAMEA4835638, study PRJEB28245) | human gut metagenome | biome: gut microbiome; material: fecal sample | place: Denmark | collected 2008 | reverse complement strand
TTTGAATGTGATCGAACAATACATATCGTTAATTTTTTAGTGGCTCATGTATTCCTGTAGGTTCCCTACATGGGAGCCTACATAAGAATAGAACTATCCACCGTATTCGGGTGGTAACAGAGGTAATCCGTTACCCGACAAATCAATTAACTTGTTGATATGTAGTTGTTTTGCTCTATGCGGATTTTGACTTTATTGGAGTTGGAAAATCTGTATGCTCTTATATATTTCCAAATATTTCTCATGGCAGGACTGCGCTTTTTCATCCTGCAGGAGTCGTTTGAGTTTCGCCAGAAAGGTACAGCATTCACGCTCCAAGGCCCGGCTTATGAGTGTTCGGGCAATTTTCTTTTGGCTTTTATCCAATTCTACCATACAGCTTACGGAGATTATGTTTTTCAGGACTCCAAAATAATTATTTTCGGTCTATTAAAATATACAAACCGAATATCGGCCCGCGGGAAAAATTGCTAAAACGGGCGGTGATATAAGAAACGCAAATTCTCGAGGATGAACCGCCGGAAGCTGAAAAACCGGGGCACGGCTTGCTGCTTTCGAAAAGAATCCGTATTTTTATCCTGTGCAAAATACCGCAAGCACAATTTTGTCAGCTCCGGATACTGTTGGGAAACGGTGTCCGGAGTGTTTATACCGTCATATGGGAATACCGAAAACTCCCTCCAAAGACACTTTTCATCTACCCGTACAGGCCGTTGTGTGAGATCACGACAGCTCTCTTCAAAACATAAAAAATTCCGTCGTGAACAACGGAACGCGTCAGCATATCGGTACATCGTAAATCTCCATCTTTAGGATTCTCCGAAAGAACAGAGCCGTCCGGAGCGATATTTATCGTATATGCATCGGGGCGACACGTATAAAAAACGAATTTCGAGCGTGAGACAGCCGGGCATTTTATTCCCCCGAAAACAGGACATACAACTTTCCCGTTTTCCGGACATTCCATGTTTTTACCCGGCCTTTGCGAGTCTTCTTGCCATATGGCTAAATAATGAGCCGGTGCAGGCGATAGACGTAATAGTCTACGGCATGTAGGCCGGCCACGAAACCTTTTCCGTGTACCCTTGCTGCGAGTCCTGCGACGCCCGAAATCCCGTATGTGACGCAACACATTGATAAAACCGTGGCACGCAAGCGCCTATGGGCTCCGTGCCGGAACATGGATACGGTCGAGCGTGTCTTTTTGGCCTCCGGCAAGACACTGGTGAAACTTAAATCGGAATAGATATATTCACATTGCCATTGCCTGGCAAGTAAATTCTCCTCCCCACGGTTTAGGAATGTTTCATCCATGAATTTCCGAGAGGTGCCCGGCATATTCTCCGACTCCTTGCAGAGCAGGCAGGCCGTGAAAACCGTTAGCAGTATGAATACCGATTTACGCATTCCGATAAACTGAATCTATTACAAAATTAACTGTTCGTATGGAACCGGCAAATTTTCCGGAGATATATACCGGAAACGGAGATGAATCCGACCGAATGCAGGATATTGCCGGATGCTTCGATCCGATTATACCCAGAAATGACGGGTTTCAATATGACATCGAAGCTGCTGCTTCCGATGTTTGTCACGGCAAAGATAAATGGAAATTACCTATCCTGCCGGTTGCCCCGGGAAAGATAATCCCGGGCCGGTCGGCCGGGCCTCCCTCTCCGGCTCCGGGACGGAAAAATCATCCTCGCCGGAGCTGCGGTATTTTTCCGCCCCTGCACCTGCGCCGCGGGCTTATGAATCTTCCCGAGGCAACCGACCCGTTCGGGATATAAAGCCTCATAACATATTATTCATTGCTTGCGCGATAAAAACAATAAAATTCGTGCGAGCAGAAAACACGTGAGACACACGGTAAAAACTGTTACATGTTATGCAGACTGCGAAAGCAAATTCGAAATCGAAGCAGAGCGGTAAGACCGCAGTTCGGACGCCGGCCGTTTCCGAGGCCGTTGCGGCGCAAGCGCAAGACCCGGTTGCAGCCGGGAGTCCCGACATGAAACCCGCCGAACCGCAGGCAACGGATATCGGAGCTGTGAATCCTGTCGCAGAAACCAGTCCTGCCGAACAACCGGCAGCCCATCCCGAGACGGATGTCCGGCTGCTGGATCTGAACAAGATCGTCAATTCGACCTACAATCCCCGCAAAAACTTCCGCGAAGATACGCTGCTGGAACTTGCCGAGAGCATCAGACAGTCGGGCGTACTGCAACCTATCTGCGTGCGTCCGAGGGACGAGGGCTTCGAGATCGTCTACGGCGAGCGTCGCTACTGGGCTGCCGCCATGGCGAATCTGAAATTCATTCCGGCCCTGGTGCGGGATCTGTCGGACGCCGAGGCCGAGGATGCCGCCATCACGGAGAACCTGCAGCGCGAGGACGTGCGGCCGCGCGAGGAAGCCGCCGCCTACAAGCGGGCCTTGCAGTCGGGGCGGCATACGATCGAGAGCCTCGTGGGCAAATTCGGCAAGTCGGAGGCCTACATCCGCTCGCGTCTGAAACTTTGCGAATTGATCGACGCCTTGGCCGGGATGCTCGACAAAGAGGAGATTTCGGTGGGCGTCGCTACAGAGATCGCCAAATATCCCGCCGACATCCAGCAGGAGGTCTACAACGATCATTTCGCCGAGGGGTGTTACAGCTCTTGGAAGACGGCGCGGATCAAGGAGATCGCCCGGCGGCTCTACGAGCGTTACATGACCAAGTTGGAAAGCTACAACTTCGATAAGACGGAGTGCCTTTCCTGCCAGCACAACACGGCCAATCAGGTGTTGTTCAAGGACGAATGTACGGGCGGTTGCGCGGGCTGCCAGAACCGCGAGTGCATGCTCCGCAAGAATGACGAGTTTCTCGTGCAGAAGGCTGTGAAACTCCTCAAAGACGATCCGCGTACGACGCTGGCTACGGACGGCGAAACGCCTGCTGCAGTACTCGAAGCTCTTGAGAAAGAGGGCTATCACGTCGAAGAGCTGGAATACAGCGTTTATCACTACGATAAAGGCCCTCAGATGCCCGACGCTCCGCAGGCCGAAGAGTTCGAATCGGAAGAGGAGTTCTCCGAGGCTAAGGAGGAGTACGAGGCCGAAATGGCGGCGTTTGCCGAAGAAACTCAGCGGTTGGAGTTCGACATCTCGGAAGGACGGGTGCGCAAATACGCCATCATCGGCAACCTCGATATTGAAATCCGCTACGAAGAGATCGAGGACGAGGAGCGGGAAGTGACGGTAAACGAGGGGCAGGACGATGAGCATAAGGTCTTCGTCACCGTCGTCCCGCCTTCTCCGCTGGAAGGGCTGATGCAGCAGGATCGCCGCAACCGGGAAATCTGCTACGAGCATATCACGACCGATATGAAGCGTGTCTTTCTCGATGTGAAGGTTGCGAACAAGCCCTTGCAGAAAGAGGAGCAGCAGATGTTCTACTACGCCGTGATGCAGCGCGTAATGAGCGACTCGAAACTCCGTCAGTGCGGTTTCCGACCCAAGGACGGCTCTTACCTGACCGACCGGGAGCAGTTTGCCGCGGCGGGACGCATTACGGTCAAGCAGCAGGCTGCGTTGGTTCGCGCGTTTCTGGTGGACTACTTCCGATCGGCAGCTCCGGAGTATGGATGTACGGACGAAACGCTCCTGACGGGAATGATGTGCCGCTTTGCGGATCTGAACTTCTCGGAGCAGAGCCAGAAGGTGCAGCAGGAGTATCTGAAAGTCTACGAGCGTCGCAAAGCCCGTCTTCAGGAACAGATCGACGCTTTGCAGGCAAAAGCCGAGGCCGAGGAGATGGCGGTTTCGATGCAGGAGGCACCGGATGCCGAACCGGAGATGCCCGAGCTGCTGCCGGACGAGACGCCCGCTATAGAACCCACCCCGGAGCCGCTGATTATTCCTATGGACCCGGATATCGAACCCGACACCCGAATGCCGGAGGAGATGAAAACGGCGGCATAGTAACAACATGAACTAAATAACCGACGGAGCAGACATAGCCTGCTCCGTCTTTTCATTATTATTGCTATGAATAAGATTTCAGAGATTCCGGAACAAGAGTCCATTCCGGAAAACCCGGCAGTCGAAACGTCCGCCGATCCATGGCGCTGCGAAGAGTGCGGTTCGCTCGAAGTGTCCTACCGAACATGGGTGGACAGCAATACGGGACAAGTTGCACCGGCAGCTCCCGAGCAGGATGATTTGTGGTGCGACGGATGCGAAGAGCACACGTACCAGATCCGCGAAAGCGAATTGATGTCCGATACGGTCGAGCCGTGGTGGAATGACGGAACGACAGAAGAAGACCGGGAAATTATCACCGGACTGAATCCGGAAAATTTCAGCCCGAAGGATGATCGCAAGGCTTTCCGCGACGCCTGCGACATGTGGTGGAACGGCAGGACGAACGACGAGAAGATCCGTCTCTGGCGGCAAGCTACCGCTCCGGAGGAAGAATAACGTAAAGATAAGAGCCATGAATAAGAATCTGATTGAAAAGATCGCTCCGCAGTTGACGGAGCTGATGATAAAGAAAATGGAGACGCTCACCGAGGAGTGGCGCAAGCCGTGGATCGCCGACCTTGCGCACGGTCTTCCGCGCAACCTGCGCGGCACGCCCTACCGGGGCGGGAATATCCTGATGCTGCTGTTCCTCTCGGAGATCGCAGGCTACAGTACGCCGCTTTTTATGACGTTCAAGCAGGCCAAGGAGGAGGGTCTGAACATCCTCAAAGGCTCCGGTTCGTTCCCGGTCTTCTTCTGGAAACTGTATATCCGCCATAAGGAGACCCGCAAGAAGATTGAGTTGGCGGACTATTACCGCCTGCCGCAGGAGCAGCGGCGGCAATACGACGTGCTGCCCGTGATGCGCTACTACCCGGTCTTCAACATCGACCAGACGGATATGTCGGAACGGCAGCCGGAGCGCTACGCTTCGCTTACGACACCGGCCGAACAGAAAGACTACTCGGACGGTCTGACATGCGAGGTGCTCGATCGGATGCTGGCGGAGCAGTCGTGGCTCTGTCCCATCCTGCTCAGATCCGGCAACAGGGCGTCCTATTCGCCGACGCTCGACCGGATCGTCTGCCCCGAAAAACGGCAGTTTCCGGAGAGTGCGGCCTTTTGGACCACGCTTCTTCACGAGGTCACGCACAGTACGGGGCATGCGGAGCGTCTGAACCGTCCTTTTGGCGCTTGCTACAGAGATGCCGACTACATCCGCGAAGAGTTGGTCGCCGAACTTACGGCGGCTTTGTGCGGTGCGATGCTGGGCTTCGCTACGACGCCTCGTGAGGAGAGCGCCGCCTATATCAAGGACTGGCTGGCGGAGTTCCATAAAGAGCCGACCTACCTGTTCGACATCCTCACGGACGTGAACCGTGCCGCGCGGATGATCTCCGAACGGCTGGCCTGCGAACAGGAGCCGGAAACCCCGGGAGCGATTCCGGCCGAAGCGGCCTAAAACACGTAAAACAGATCGTTTAACCTGCGCTGCGGCCGAAAGGCCGCGGCGCTTTCATTATCAGCAATATGCAACAACCCAAAACCGAAGATCGGTACAGCTGCGAAACGCTGCTGCCGATGAATACGCTTTACGACCATGAACATTGCCTGACGCAAGAGGATGTGGACATGGCCAATAAGCTGGTGCGTCATATCGAACGTACCCGTAACCCACGTGTCCCGCAGGTCGGCGACCGGGTGCGCTATACCACGCGCCACGGTGACTTCCACGGCAACGCCTTGATCGAGGCCGTCCGTGAAGACGGAACGCTTTCGATCTGCCTGTGCCCGTACGTGCCTTTCGTGTGGAGGACAGCCGACGGCATCGGCTGCGCGGTCAGCGGAGGGCCTTTTACGATCGTGGCGCCGAAAGCGCTACAACCGACCGGAACCGTGCCGGGGGATTTCTGTGCTTGGGGACATTGCGGCGCCTGCGGCAACGGAGTCGTCCGGTTCTGCGCCGAGGTGCCGTTGTGGGAATACCGGGAACCGGAATCGCTTTACGGCGATTTCTCGACCGAGAAATGGCGCAAGATCAGCCTTTACAAGGATACGGAGTGCCGAAGCAGCGATCTTTACCGGGGCGACTGCATTTCGTTTCGGACGGAGAAGGAATTTCAAATGTTTCTTTCTGATTACGAAGGACCCGCATTCGCAGCTCCCTGCCCGAAATCCGTCATCGTCTGGTGCTATCGGGACGAGCAGACCGCCGTATCGCAAGAGAAATGGGATGCGCTCGATGCTCCCGTTACAGAGCGGCGCATCTACAACGCGCCCCAACCCGTAAAACTCGTCAAGGATCACGGGCGGCACACCACGGTCTGCTATTTCGTCAGACCGGAATTTTCTTATAAATAACTTGATTCTCTATGACTATTAAAAACAAAGAAACACTCGAAAAGTTGCGCACTTATCAGATCGGCGTCATCCGTTCGGTCATCACCAGCCGGCAAGGACGTCTGGGAACCTATCAGGCCGATGCGACAGACCGCGAGCGGCTGGCAGATACGGACGACCTCGCCTATGAGGAGTATTACGAGTCGCCCCTTACAATCAAACACGACGGTCTTTATCGCAATGTAATCTCCCTCGAATTTTGTGAGGACGGACTGACGCCCGTCTGCCTGATGGACGGCTGGGACGGAGATGATTTCCCGCTTCCGCTTGAAAATCTCTCCTGCGATACCCTGCAAGGCATCGTCGAATGGCTGGAGGAGTACGATTTCATCCCGTCCGCCGAAGCTGCGCCGCAGACGACAAGCGACCTTACGGCAGATTTCGTGGAATGCAGCCTGCCGGAATATCCTACGCGCTACGACGTTTTCCGGCTGGGCGAGTTGCAGAACTTCCTCGATGGCCATGAATCCCCGGAATTCGGGCTGAACCGCGACGAAGCCGCCGCGGAGCGCGACCGTCTGCAACTCCGGATCTATGCCGAGGCCATTACCGCCTTTATGAAAAGGCAGCCCGCAGCGCTTCCGGGCAATGTGTCCCTGCGCGACTATGCCGAGGCGCTGGTCGATATCGCCTATGAAGCCGGGCGCAGGAAATTCCGGCCCTCGGACAACTCCCGCGATACGGCCGCGACGCTCATTGCCTGGGGCGACGAGTTCTCCCGGCGGCACGAGGATACGGACTGGGCGGAGAAGGAGTACCCCGACGAGATTTACCGATTCACCGGTGAGAAACTGCGAAGCGTTCCGAGTAAGGACGATCCGAATGCGGAGTTCGACATCGCCTTTCTGAACCGTGCAGCACTTGAAAGACACGGATACGATACTGCGACGATTACGGACAGCGATCTGCAGGAGTTGGCCGGACGGATGGGCGATTATTATTGCGAGAGCAGCAAGTTCAGCGAAGATCTGCGTACGGCCTGCGGCGATTTCGGATTGAAGCTCCGGGACACGACCAATCCGAAATAACACGACACTTCACGTATTGTCAAATCAGGCCGCAGCCCTAAAGTTGCAGTCTTTTAATTGCATATCATTATGAGCTATCAGATTATAACACGTATCACCATTACTTCGGACCTACGGGTGATGGTGCGCATGGCGGCGAACAACATCCGCCCGCTCGACTTCCGTTACGACGAGGTCGTATCCCTGACAGAAACACTGCGCACGAAAGGCCGTCCGACGCTCGAACTGGAACTGCTGTCGCTTTTTTTCAAGGGCCTTTGGCAGGGCCGAACCCGCTATGACCGGGCTGTCGGTTACACGCTGCTGACCGACGGCATCGACAAATACGAGGCGTGGGAACGCTGCCGCGGGGACAAGGAGTACGAACGTGGCCTGCTGCTGCGCATGCGGGGCTTCCTGCACTACCGTCCCGTTCCGTGCCGCTGCCACCTCGAATATCAAAGAAGCCCTGTGCGGCGTATTTATGTCGGATACATCTCTTTTTCGCGGCAGAGGCGCCGCATCTTTCCGAGCGTCATCGACGCGCAGGCTGCACTGGTCGCAAAGGGCTGGAACCCCGACAAGTTCCAAATCGTCGAAGAAGATACCAAAAATCTTAAATCTCAGAAACAATGAAAACCTATCGCATCAACAAATATGCCGAGCGGCTCGCTCAAGGGACGGGCTTCGCTCCCGAATTGATCTATAACATCTCGCTTGTCCGGTTTCAGGGCCGTAACGGCCGCTGTATCGCGGCATGGACGCCGGGGATAAAGCGCCCCCGGTATGTTTACAAGGTCCACACCCCGGAAGAATACGACAAGGCTATGGAGCGTATCCGGCAGGAGGCCGAGCGCTTCCGCCGCCATGACGAGGCGCAGGAAAAGGCTGCTGCAGCTTTCCGCGAATCGCTCCGTGTCGGCGACATCCTCTACTCGTCGTGGGGCTGGGAGCAGACCAATATCGACTTCTATCAGGTCGTGGCGATCCGCGGCAGTGCGGTAGACCTGCGGCAGCTCGACCAGCGAACTACCGAAGACGGCTATATGTGCGGAACGACCGTCCCGCTGCCCGATGTTTTCAAGGGCAAGACCCATACGCACCGCCAGCAAGGGTGTAAATCAAGTAGTTATAAGATTTACGCCCAATTTTGCACCCAAAAATCAAGAAACTATAATATCTTTCTTGATTCTTCTTTTAGGATCTTCCTCCCCCAACAGATCGCTATTTTATCGTACAAATAAAGTAGCTCTCCATCCATTTTGGGTAGCAGAATTAACTTCCATGTAAGACGAAATCTTTTTGCAATATAAAAAAATTCTTACATTTGCTTCAGTAAACCACAAAACTAAACAGTCATAACAAACGAATTCGGCTCATTGAGCATTGAAAACGGGAACGTGACCATCGAGCTTTCATCAGATGGAACGGTCTGGATGACGCAATCGCAAATTGCGCGACTGTTCGGAGTTTTGTGTCAGCCATCAACAGCAATATTCGTTCAATCTACAAGACGAAGCAAATGAGCGAGTATTGTACCCATCGTTTTACCGAATGTGGAGATTTCTACAATTTGGCAATGATTGCCGCTCTATCGTTTCGGGTGTGCACCATGGAATCCGAAGCCTTTCGAAAATGGCTGCTTTACCGTCCACAGCGCAAGATGATTGTCGTGCAAGTCGATGCAGACAATCGACAAAAGGTAAGTTAATTCTTCACACAACCGTTAACAAAAAGAGCAAGTCCATCTTCTTGGAATTGTTCTTTTTGTTACAGTCGATGGCCTTGAATGCGATACACGCTCTCTTATCCGATTTGCAGGGTGAAAGTAACCCGCCGGTCGGTATTGCCTGTCAGACGCAGCGATCCGCCGTGGAGCTGCATGATCTGCCGCGAAAGGCTCAACCCGATGCCCGAGCCGTCGGGCTTGGTCGTGTAGAAGGGGGTAAAGATATTTTCGGCGACCTCGGCCGGGATCGCTCCCCCGTTGTTGTTGAACTCGATGATAACAGTCTACGCCGAGGCTGAACGCAAGCGAGCCGACGAACAATCCTCTACCGGACGCAAGCACCTTGCGAAAATCCTGTCCCTCGACGCAAAGCCATGATCGTTACCAGATTGAGAAATGACGAGAGTAACCCGATGACCGACTACTTTTCCAGCAAAAGCGTGAGCACTGTGATTGGGGGATTCTCCTGCCACACGCGCGACCTATTCTCCGAGATACGCATATGCTGCCAATATGCCAGAAACGGCCTATTTAAGTGAGATCAACGATAAGTACGAATATCGCGGGAATCTCGGTAAACCGCGGCTAGTACCTTGGAGAGAGCAGTTACAGAGGGTGAATCATTCAGAAAGTTCCTATTTATGATCGCGAACAGACTTTGGGATTACGACAGCACCGCAGGCAACAAGACAAATATCTGCTTCAAAGCGCACGCCACCGAAACCGAGGACGAGTAAATTGTTATCAAGGGAGAGTTTATTGTCGTGATTTACTTGGGGAAGTCCATCATCCTATTCGGTGATACCTGTCCGATAAAGATGTGCTTGCTGCACTCGTAAGTCGTCTCAAATTATATAACATAAATTTGCCTTATTTTCATTTTATCCTTATTCAACAATGTCTCCCCAACCAACCGGAATAATATTTTCTTTTCTCATCCAAATCAAGGCTTTCATTACGCGATCCCGATATTTATACTTATGAGGATCCCAAGCTAAAAAATCTGCCTTCAATAATTCATCTGTGATCTCCTGTTGTCGAATAATTCGATTATTCCATACGGCATAAAGCGTTGCAACAATCTCACATTGCTCCATTGTTGCTTTATGGAATTTGAATAGGAAGGTATCAATCATGTCGCATTCGGTCGGAAAATTCTTGCGAAACAGATCGTCAAGCTCCTCCGCAGACGACAAGGGGATATATTGCACAGCTTTGTTGTCGGTATGCTGTTGAGAGATATCATAAAAATGATATTGCTGCAACATCGTCTCGACTCTTTTGAGCAGGATTCCATCGTATGGACCTGCGGTTTGTCGTATGTAATTGGAGCGCAGGTTCAGCTGACATACATGCTCAACCAAATAAAGCAATTTTTGAAATTTTACTCTTCCAAAATCTTTCATGTTGCATGTATTGATGATATGTCCGGCGAGGATTGCTTTATCCATGTCGGTACAATGTTTTGAGGATCGTTGATTCTGTACGGCGTTAAAGACAAATTCCGGAGTGCGGAACTTTTCGGGTAACTCTCTGAGCGTTACATTTGCCTCATAAATGGACATCTGCTCGTCTGTTTCAGGGAATAAGTATCCCGTGGATTTCAAGAGGTCTTTAATATACGCCTCATCTGTTTGACGCTTCTTTTCCATCTTTAATATCATTTGTCCATTTCCAACAGCTGAATCTGTTGACGTAACTTCTTCATGGCCCGTGACTTTATTTGACGTGCGTTGTCGGCGGTTATTCCATGTCTTGTACAGAGCTCCTGTAAAACAGTTCCAGGCAAATACTTGGTTCCATCCTCATACATCAAGTATGTCAACAATATGTCTTTTTCCCGGTCGGATAGCATTTCGAGAGCCTGAGTTAGCAATAAATGCAGGGGTGATGATGTCGTAGACTCATCCTCCTCCGAAGAAAATTCGGGTATCGGTTCGACTGTGGTTTGTGTGTGGTCATTCCATTCTTTCAGCAAGTCGAATGCCGTGTTTCTGGCGATGCCGGAGATCCAGGTCGAAACCTTTCCTCTGATAGGATCGTAGGTTGGATGAACGTATATTTTAATCATGGTCTGCGAGAAAAGTTCCTCGACAAATTGTTCTTTATTCCAGCGGACCAATTTACTGCCAGCGTCGCAGCATAAGGACCAGATTAATTGTGCATATCGGTCATATAACACACGATATGCCGCATGTGCAAGATCATCTTTGGCGGCAATCAGTGCAAACAATTGACCGTCGCTTATATTTTTAAGGTCTGGGACATATTCTCCATCTGCAATCATGCTGCCACTCTTATAAAATATACTGAAAACCGTGACACTTTCTACAAAGATAGTATTTTGTCACGCTTTTCTGTATACTAAAATAAAAAAGCATGAGTAAAACACCAATATCAGTGAAGAATCAAAACCTCCTTTGGGCAATATCAGGAGGACGTTGTGAGTATGAGGGTTGCAATACGCCCCTATACATGGATATACTCACGAAAAAGAAGTACAACAAAGCATACATAGCGCATATTGTGGCGGATAGCCTCGACGGGCCTCGAGGAGACCCCGAACGCTCTGAAAAATTGGCCAATGAAATAAGTAACCTGATGCTGCTTTGCGATCCGCATCACACCTTAATTGACAAGGATGTTGCCAATCATCCCGAAGATCGATTGGTTGAGATGAAGCGCAAACACGAAGAACGTATCGCCCGTATTACAGCTATAGCTCCGGAAAAAGAGTCGGAGATCATCCTTTACGGTGCGAATATCGGGAAACACGCTTCACCGTTGAGCTATGCCGAGGCATGTCGGACTTTAACGCCGAACTTTTATCCGGCCAGCAGTACGGCAATTGAAATAGGATTGAAGAATTCGTCCATGACCGATTGCTCCGACGCCTATTGGAATGCAGAAGAAACCAATCTGTGTGAACAAGTGAAAGAACAGATCCTGCCACGAATGCGCAGAGGCGAAGCAAAGCATTATTCGGTGTTTGCATTGGCTCCTCAGCCACTGCTGATCAAGTTTGGCACCATGATCAATGATCTGCAAAATGTGCGGGTCTATCAGAAGCACAGAGAACCTAATACGTGGAAATGGCTTGATGATGGACCGGTCTGGCAAATTGAACTGATCGAGCCTTCACGGCGTAACGGAATCCCGGCATTAGTGATCGGATTAAGCGCTACGGTGCAAGATGAACGAATCATCAGGGTGTTGGGAGACGAAGTGGGTATATGGCGCATCACGATTCCAGACCCCAACAATGACAGTCTCAGAAATGAGGCGTCGCTCTCCCTGTTTCGGCAATGTGTCCGACGGGCCTTGGACACTATCAAAGCCCGCCATGGCCTTACGGAACTGCATGTATTTCCGGTTATGCCCGTTGCTGCCGCAGTCGAGTTTGGCCGAGTTTGGATGCCTAAAGCGGATATGCCCTTGACCATCTACGACCAGAATAAAGGACGTGAAGGCTTTTATAAAACGATTCAAATTGATTAATATGAATACAGAACAGGTAAAACAATTCGACAGCATTTTCAATGCCCTTAGCGAGTCTTTGGATATTACGGAGACTCAGTATGAAGCCGCGGTTCGCAGTTATCGGGCCGTTGGTGATTGGTTGGCAAAGGCGGACTCGGTTTTGGTCTCCTATAATCCGATCATCAGAGCCCAAGGATCATTTATGCTGGGCACGATGATTCGACCCTTGAATGAGCAGGATGATCTGGATATAGACCTTGTCTGCGAACTCACAGGAAAAGGCGCTTCGTGGACACAATATGATCTGAAGCATAAGGTGGGTAACAGGCTGAAAGATCATGAAACCTATAAAAGAATGCTTGATGAAGAGGGGCGTAGATGCTGGACCTTGAAATATGCTCAGGAGTCCAACTACCATATGGACATCCTTCCGTGTTTGGTTGCGAAAGATTATAAGACCGTGATGGAGCGCTCGTTTTCAGCTTCATTGGGGGCAATACGTGAACTGGATAATCTTGCCATTCGCATTACCGACAAGGAGAGCGCAAATTACAGGTATGATCCTTCACCCGAAAACTGGATGAAGAGTAATCCGTTTGGATATGGGATCTGGTTTATTCAACGGGCAACAGCAGGAGATCGGCAAAAAATGATGTTGCTGGCGGAATCGGTACGAGCGGTTCCGAAATATCAGTCCAACAAAACTCCATTGCAAAGGGCCGTGCAGATTCTCAAGCGACACCGGGACATCATGTTTGCCGGAGATGAAGATAAACCCGTCTCCATCATCATCACAACCCTTGCAGCAAAAGCATATCAGGGAGAAGGTTCGATTACCGAAGCCTTGCAAACGATTCTTATACATATGGATAAGTACATACTCAATGAGTTTGATCCACAAAGCGGCAAAACGATCAAGAAAGTGGAAAATCCCGTAAATCCAGAGGAAAACTTTGCTGACAAATGGATCGAACACCCTAAGCGTCAAGATAACTTCTATAAGTGGCTGGAAAAGGTCAGAAAAGATTTGTCGCTGATTCTGCAGTTGCGCGGTATGCATGTGATAGCAGAATCCATGATGCCCCGTTTTGGACGACAAGCTGTCTCTCAAGGATTTGATTCCCTGGCCGAGAAGGCAAGATCCTTAAGAGAATCCGGGACGATGAAGATGGCTGCGGGCAGCGGTATCTTGGGCTCTGCCGGTAGTGTGTCGGCCAAGGCTCACCATTTTTTCGGGAATCATGAGTAATCGGGTTATTCCATTGAGTGTCCAGTTGGGAAAGTTGAAACATTACTTTCCCAACTCTACGAATTATATGGATATCCATACGAATCGACTGATATGGAAAACTACGTTGCAACCTTCAGAGTTAAGCTTGGCTTACGAGATAAAAATCGTGTACACCTTGGGGCAAAGTCCCAAGGTGTACGTCGTATCACCCAAACCATTGGCATTGGCAGACGGTGCGCAACGTCTGCCTCATGTCTATGATCATGTCAAGCAACAGCTTTGTCTTTATTATGGTCCAGCGCGAGAATGGACCCCCGACAAGATGATTGCTGACACCATTGTCCCGTGGGCCTCGGAGTGGTTGCTTCATTATGAATTTTGGTTGGTAACAGGCATATGGCATGGCGGAGGAATACATCCCCGTTAGAAAGACTCTACCACTGACAATACCCCCCCCCAGAACTTATGGATGATTGACAACGGGCAATATCTACTATAACCATTTGCGAACAGCTCTATTTTAGTTATGCCCCTCCAATAAATCGAATGAATTTGCAAACAATATTCTAACCTCGTGTGTGAATTATACGAGATTTTGAGATGATTATTATATTTTTGTGAAATGAAACAATGCGATTGATCCGGACGGCCATGATCGCATTGTTTCATCGACGGGCCGTTTCACATTTCATGTCGTCTCTCGTTTACGTGTCAGGCAAAGGCCCGGATGTCGAAGTTGGCGATGGCCTGCCGTTCCTCGGCCGTGGCGTCGCCCATGACGGCGCTCTCTCCGAAGTCCAGCTCTCCGAGCATCGCATGAACCTCCGCGTCACGGAGTTCTGCTCTGGCGGGGAGAGCCGGAAGCGGGAATCGGGCGCCGGCGGGCGCTTCGGGCTCCGAGAGTTCGCCGTCTTCGCCGATCGAGGGCCGCACGACAAGGGTGTTCCACCCCTGCATCGCGGACTTCTCTTCCGAAGCCGGGGCAAATATAGCGTCTCCGCCTGCCGGGGCGGTGCCGATGTCCGCTCCAGTCCGCTCCAGTCCGCACCGATAGGATTTTGACACGAGAATTTCAGGAGTTTGACGGGGTGCAGTACCGGCATTCGGCGTGTGAGGGGCAGCGTTATGCCCGGTGTGTTTTTTCTTCGGGCCTTTCAGATTGTCGACGACATATGACGCGAGCCGCCCCCGGAAAAACAACTGATCCAGACATACGGCGCAGGCGGCAATAAGAATTATGCTGTTCATGGCAGAAAGAATTTAGACGATGTTATGGTAATTCTGTTCTTGATGTATGCAGTTGATCTCGTCGCGGAACATTTCGAGATGGTGCCGTAGGATATTATCTACATAAGATGTTGCGGTCAGTCGCTCGCCGCCGATTTTTTTCAGGACTTCAAGGATTTTCCGTTTCGTAGGGGCACTGACATAAAGCGAGGCGCGGAGGTCGTAATCCACCCGGACAAGAAATGTTTTTTTGTAGTCGGGCAATGTCATCGAACGTCGCCATCGTATGTCCGGTACGGGAACACACTCCGGCTTCACATCCTGCTTTTCAGATATGACCGTTTCGGAAGGCGGAGAATCGAGATTTGAAGAATCTTCAGGTGCAGCGACAACGGATACAAGTTCAGTTGTCTGAGGTTGTTCCATCGAGGGCCATCCATCGCTATTTTCCGTTTGCACGGCAGGCATTGCACAATCGTCAGGTTGCTCCGAAAAGTGTCCGGCTTTATTATGACCTCGTCGCTTCCCGAGGTGCAGCAGCCCTAAGATTGACAAAACGATAATGCCTGTGCCAAGAGCGAGTAATGAAATGTCGAGGACACCGGACTCGGATAAAAAGCTGTAAAGCATAATTAGAAATTTTTAAGTCATTGTTAAACAAGTTTTTCAAAATTCCGCTTACGATCGAGCCGGTTTATATCGTCACGGAAAGTTTCGATGTGGTGCTGTAGAATATTATCCACATATGATGTCGCGGATAATCGTTCACCTCCGATTCTTTTAAGTATCTCCAGAATCTTACGCTTCGTCGATGCATTGACATAAAGTGTGGCTCGGATGCCGTATTCCACAGGAGTGAGAAACATCCGTTCATAATCGGACAAGGGTGGTGTTCTCCGACGGCGTGGCTCTTGTGCTGCGGACACAGACGGGGTTTCATCCGGAATCTTTTCTGTGTCGATCTCCGGAACAGAGGGCGGTTCGGCGGGAATTGCGTCCGTAGCGGTTCCGGATGGGATCTGTTCCGGAATTACCCGTGTGACCTTTGTAGTGATAGGTAACTGTCCTGCGATCACCTGTTTTACAAGACTTTCGTCTACTTCGACTTTGGGTTTCTTGGCCATTGTTATCGGATTTTGAGGAGTGTAAGAATTTCTTCTGTGAGGATTTCGAGTTGCGCCTCACACGCAAAGGTTCGCGCCGGAGCCAGAAGTGTCGAGCGGCCGACTCCTGTATTGTCCGCAAGCAGCTCCTTGTTGAACTTCGAGCGGTAAGGAATGTGAGTTGTCATAAGCGACAACCCGAGCTTGCGGATAACGGCCTCGTATCGATCGTAAAGCGGCGTTCGTTCACGACGGTCTGTCATCGTCCAGAAAAGATAGACGCTTTGTAAAGTAAGGGTCGGATCTTGGGCAAGGTTAGTGGTGAGACTCCGGGCAAAGGAGAGCGTACTTTCCATGACGACCTTGTCGGCTTTCATGGGCACAAAGACAGCGTCCTGCGACGCGAGCAGCCGAATGACACCTTCGGCATTGACCGTTCCCGGCAAGTCGTAGAGAATGATACGGGGATGGTAGCCGCTTTGCAGCAGCCGCTCGACTTCTTCGGGGGCTTCAGGCGGCATACATTTCAGCACAGGCCAGAGCTTGCGGCCCGTCGCTTTGAATTGACGTACCAGCAACAGCTTGTGGTAATCGTCATGCTCGATGAGCGACAGTTCCCGCTCACGTTGCGCCTGAACGGACCATTGGGGATAGTCGCAGTCTACGACCAGCACGTCATAGCCTAATGTGTAGTGCAGATGACTGGCGAGTAACATCGTAAATGTCGATTTCCCGATGCCCCCTTTTTGATTGCAGATCGAAATGCTTGCTTGTTTCATTGCTTGTGTGTTTAAATGGTTGTTTGGGTAACTATGCGTCTGTCAATCATTTATATATACTACCTTATATTTGGACGAATAATTGGATGATTATTCGGTCTGCCGCCCTTTCGTTCCTTTGCGCAGATACTCGGTTAAAGATTCGGGTATCCGTCTGAACCGATACTTATTTTGCGATTCGCGCAGTTGCCCGAATAATCAATCCTGCCGCAATATACAACAGGGTAAAACGCTTCGGTTCCGATGTCCGCTCCAGTCCGCTCCAGTCCGCACCGAGGGCTTTTTTTTGCCCCGAAACGGTTGTAATATTGCACCGGGAACAGACCCGGCTATGGAAACCGTAACGGAGGATTTTCAAAACTTCTCTCAAAGATTCTCCGGCGCGGATTTTTGTTGTCGCCAGACAACAGCGAGCTGTACCTTTGTATGCCGAAAAACTTTTCGGCATACGAAAGGTGCTCGCTCTGCGAGGCTGGGTGGCGTTCCCGAGTCACGCCACTTAAACTACCAGACTGATGACAACCACGAAAAAGAGGATCGGACGCCCGACAACGACAGATCCCAGAGTCCACAGGTATAATTTCAAACTCACCACGGAAGAGAATATCCGCTTTAAGCAGATGCTTTGTAAGGCAGGATTGGAACATAACCGCAGCCGGTTTATCGTAAAACGCATCTTCGCCGAGGAGTTCGTTGTCGTTAAACGTGACCCTTCCAAAGTGCAGTTTATTGCTCGTCTGAATGACTTTTATTTCCAGTTTCAGAAACTCGCCAACAACTATAATCAGATTGTAAAGGTCATCAATTCGCACTTTTCCAACATCGCGATCCCGCATCAGATCGCTGCTTTGGAACAGCGAACGAGAGAATTAAAGGCTCTGAGTATCGAGATTCTCAACCTTGCAAAACAAGCTAAGGAGTGGTTGCGAATATAAGATCGGGTTCCTCGCCCGGTGGGGCTTTGCGCTATAACAAGGAGAAAGTGGATAAGGATGAAGCCGAGGTGCTGCTTTGGCAGAAGATGCTCGAACCGTTCGATAAACACGGACGACTGGATATCGATGCCTGCATGGATAGTTTCTGGCCCTACCTCGAAGCCAACCGCAGAACGACCAATACGGTCTTCCATGCTTCGCTGAACCCTTCACCGGAAGACAGGCTGACAGACGAACAGTTGCGGGAAATCGCAAATGAATACATGCAGAAGATGGGTTACGGAGATCAGCCCTATATCGTCTTCAAACATAAGGACATTGATCGGCAGCACCTCCATATCGTATCGTTGCGCGTCGATGAGAAAGGCTGTAAACTACCACACGATTTCGAAGCCCGTCGTTCTGCGGAAATTACCCGCGATTTGGAACATAAGTACAACCTCCATCCGGCGGTCAAAGGTCAGGAACAGAGGGACACCCCCGATCTTCGGAAAGTAAACTATAAGACGGGAAACGTCAAACACCAGATCTCGTCCGTCGTCAGGTCGTGCCTGCGGAATTATAAATGCTCGTCCTACGGCGAGTTCCGCACCTTATTGGAACTGTTTAACGTTTCGGTCGAAGAACGTACGGGAACTATCGACGAAAGGAACTATGCCGGTATTGTCTACGGCGCCATGACTGATGACGGCTATGGCATCGGCACTCCGTTCAAATCGAGCCGTATCGGCCGGGATGTCGGCTACAAGGCTCTTCAAAAGTATTACGAGCGGTCGAAGAGTGCGCTGAAGCAGGACGGGTCGCTCGACCGGCTGCGACAGACAGTCCGGGATGCCATGAGTCCGCACAATACGCGGGACGAGTTTCGGCAGCTGCTCAAGGCGGAGAACATCGACGCTATCTTCCGCATCAATCCGGTCGGCAGAATCTATGGCGTGACTTTCATTGACCATAACGACGGCATCGTTGCCAACGGGTCGGTGCTGGGAAAAGAGTTCTAGGCGAATGTCTTCAACGAATTGTATCCGGCTCCGAAAGAGGCGCAACAGGTTGCAGAACGACAGGCGGAACAGAAACATGAAGTGCAAAACCATGCCGCCAATCCTATTTCTGGCATTGTCGATACGGTATTGGATTTGGCCGACACGCAGGCTTATGAAGAACAGCAACGGCTGATACAACGGCGAAAAAAACGACGATTACACAGATAATGCTATTGAAATTTTGCACGACTGAAAGTGTTCGTCCGAATTCAAGATTTTGAGGAATTCGATACTATTTGCAGAATGAAGAAAAATCTCTGGAAAAGACGAATAAAAAGGGACAAATGTCTTCGTAATGCCTGTCAATAAGGCGTTTGCGAAGACAAATGAGGACAGGCGAAAAATCGAGGTAACGTAAAGGAAAGCGGATTTATGAAGAAGAACGGTCTCCAAATCATTACCCGCCGAATGGTGATTTTTAACACACCGTGTTGTATTTGGCAGCTTGTGGCACAGGTTGGCATATCAAGGTCTAACTCGTTGAGTAATAACTTTGCAAACAAAAAACGAGTATGGCAAGAAGCACATTCAAGGTTCTGTTCTACGTGAACGGCAGCAAGGAGAAAAACGGTATTGTCCCCATCATGGGACGAGTGACAATCAACGGGACTGTGGCGCAGTTCAGTTGTAAGCAGAACATCCCGAAAACGCTTTGGGACGTGAAAGGAAACAAGGCGAAAGGCAAGAGCCGCGAGGCACGAGACATCAACCTTGCCCTTGACAACATCAAGGCGCAAATCATCAAACATTACCAGCGCATTTCAGACCGCGAGGCATTTGTTACGGCTGAGATGGTGCGCAACGCCTATCAGGGAATCGGCAGCGAGTATGAGACGCTGCTAAAAGCATTCGACCGTGAGAACGAAGTGTTCAAGAAACGGGTAGGCAAAGACAGGGTAATGGCTACCTATCGGGCACGTGTACGGGCAAGAAACCATGTAGCCGCCTTTATCAAGTCGTTTTACAGACGCAGCGATATGTCCATGTTGGAACTTACTCCCGATTTCATCAAGGAGTTCGCCGCATACCTCTCGACTGAAGCCGGATTGCGGAACGGTTCGATATGGGCAAACTGTATGTGGCTGAAAGGCGTGGTCATGAAAGCGCATTATAACGGGTTGATACCGCGCAATCCTTTCATCCAGTTTCATATCAGCCCCAATGTGAAAGAACGGGAATATCTGACGGAGGATGAACTGAAAGCGGTCATGACACATGAGTTTGCAGACAGCAAGCTCGCATACATCCGTGACATTTTCATCTTTGCCAGTTTCACCGCCTTGTCATTCGTGGACATTCAGGAACTGACGAATGACAACATCGTGGAGGTGAACGGCGAGAAGTGGATATTGTCCAAACGCCACAAGACAAAAGTCGCCTTCCAAGTGAAGCTGCTGGATATACCCTTGCAGATAGTCGAACGCTACCGACCGATGCAGAAAGACAATCGTATATTCCCCGGCTTGAACTATTGGTCTATCTGCAAACCGTTGAAACGGATGATAAGGGAATGTGGCATAACCAAGTCAATATCATTTCATTGCAGTCGTCATGGCTTCGCAACATTAGCTTTGAGCAAGGGGATGCCCATTGAAAGCGTAAGCCGTGTGTTGGGACATACGAATATAGTCACGACCCAACTCTACGCAAAGATAACCACGCAGAAGCTCGACAACGACCTGACCATGTTCGGCGACAAACTGAGTAAGACGTTTAACGGAATAACGATGTCATGAGTATGAGAAGAAACAGCATAACAGTGAATGAATCCGGCAATATCATCATGCCGGAGAATGTCTCAAACATTTGGATGAGCGAGCCGGAATTGGTGGAACTGTTCGGAGTAATTGCTCCGACACTTCGTTCTGCCATCAGAAACATCTATAACAGTGGAGCATTAAAAGAATACGAGGTACAGAAGTATGTTCGGCAGGAGAACGGGTATCATGCCGATGTGTTCAGCTTTCCGATGATAGTCGCACTTGCTTTCCGCATTGACAGCTTCGGTGCGGAACAGGTGCGCAATGCCATATTTAAAAGGCTGTACTTGCGAAAAGAGAAAACAAATATCTTCTTTTCGCTGGGTATAAATGGTTGGGATATGTCTAATTATCAGGCATAAGTTCTAATGATATGACGACATGAAGTAGTGAGACCTATGCGTATTCCCATTGCCAACAATGTATTTATACGAGTATGTGAATAGGTGTATTGCCATTCATACGTACGATTACGACAAACCCGAAGAAAAATCCATTAGAATGGCATTTCTTCGGGCTTTTGTTGTATGTCATAAAGCCAAATCCAAGAAAATCTTACGTGAGGTATGCGTGAGTTGTTAATCCGTTCTGCGCTAATTGCCGAGTTTTGCACTGATTAAACAAAAAAATGAAGTGCTAATGAAACAAGGCAACTTTGAAAATGAGGAGTTTATCCGTGTGGGTACTACCCTCTACAAGTTAGTGAACCAGCCCCGTCTGAACGGAGGCTATGTGAAGAAGCGCATCGTGTGGAACAACGAAACACTGCGGCAGGACTACGGCAAGGACTATCTCGCCACCGTGCCGAAGTACGACGGCTTCTGCACCGTCCCCGACCATGTGGACTACCGTCCCGTGGTGGACAAGTTCCTGAACCTCTACGAGCCGATAGGACACCGTCCGCAACAAGGCGAGTTTCCCTGTATCCGGTCATTGGTGCGCCATATCTTCGGTGAACAGTATGAATTGGGCATGGACTATCTTCAATTGCTCTACCTGCAACCCGTGCAGAAACTGCCTATCCTGCTGTTGGTATCAGAAGAACGCAACACGGGCAAGAGTACATTCCTGAACTTCCTGAAAGCTGTGTTTCAAAACAATGTCACTTTCAATACCAACGAGGACTTCCGCAGCCAGTTCAATTCCGACTGGGCAGGAAAACTGCTCATCGTGGTGGACGAGGTATTGCTCAACCGCAGGGAGGACAGCGAGCGGTTGAAGAACCTCAGCACCACACTTTCCTACAAGGTGGAAGCCAAAGGCAAAGACCGTGACGAGATAGCGTTCTTTGCCAAGTTCGTGCTATGCTCCAACAACGAGTATCTGCCTGTTATCATTGATGCAGGTGAAACACGCTATTGGGTGCGCAAGATAGACCGTCTGCAATCCGATGACACAGACTTCCTGCAAAAGCTGAAAGCTGAGATACCTGCCTTTCTGTATTACCTGCAATACAGACAACTTTCCACCGAAAAGGAAAGCCGTATGTGGTTTGCGCCCTCTTTGCTGCATACCGAAGCCTTGCAGAAGATTATCCGCAGCAACCGCAACCGATTGGAGATAGAGATGTGCGAACTTATCCTTGACATTATGGAAAGTGTCGGCACGGACACATTCTCGTTCTGCCACAACGACATTCTTCTTTTGCTGGTACATTCGCAGGTAAAGGTGGAGAAGCACCAAGTCAGAAAGGTATTGCAGGAATGTTGGAAACTTACTCCTGCCTCTAACGGGCTTACATATACCACTTACCAATTCAATTACAATCGGGAGTGCCGATATGAGCCGATAAAAAGAGTCGGTCGTTTCTACACCGTCACAAGGGAACAACTTGAATCCCTGTAATACTATTCTTTTTTTGTTGAATTGATGAATAATGATATAACCATACTGATAATAAACAGCATACACTCTCAACAAATTCTCAACAATCGAAAAGAAAAGTTGAGAGGGAAACAGCATCAGTTTGTTGGATTCTCTATTTGTGAGTGGTTTGTTGAGAAGATGTTGAGAATATAAAGCATTAACGTATAGGACAATACATATCTCATTCATCAAATCAACGTTTTTACAGTCATCATCAAATCCATAGAAATTATATCATGAACATCCAAGAAGCAAAACAAATCAAAATTGCGGACTATCTGCAAAGTTTGGGTTATTCGCCCGTAAAGCAACAGGGAAACTGCCTGTGGTATAAATCCCCGTTCCGTCAGGAAACGGAAGCCTCGTTCAAGGTGAACACCGACCGCAACCTGTGGTTCGATTATGGACTGGGAAGAGGTGGTAACATCATCGCACTTGCAGGGGTACTGTACGCATCCGACCATGTGCCTTATCTGCTTGGCAAGATAGCGGAACAGGCACCACACATCCGTCCCATATCTTTCTCTTTTCGCCAGCAGGCATCCGAACCGAGTTTCCAACATTTGGAGGTGGGCGAACTCACCCATCCGGCATTGCTCCGATACTTGCAGGAACGGGGCATAAACATCGCTTTGGCAAAGGCGCAATGTAAAGAGCTCCACTTCACCCATAACGGCAAGCCCTATTTCGCCATCGGTTTTCCGAATGTGGCGGGAGGATTTGAAGTGCGTAACCGTTTTTTCAAAGGCTGTGTCGCACCCAAAGACATCAGCCATATTCGGCAACAGGGAGAAGCGAGAGAGAAATGCCTTGTATTCGAGGGCATGATGGACTATCTTTCATTCCTCACGTTGCGGAAGAGGAACTGCTCGAACTTGCCCGACCTTGACAGGCAGGATTACGTCATCCTCAATTCGACCGCCAATGTTTCCAAAGCTATAGATGTGCTGCACGGGTATGGACGTATCCACTGCATGCTCGACAATGACGAGGCGGGAAGAAAGGCGTATCGGGAATTGGAAAGGAAGTTCGCCGGACGCATCCGCGACTTCTCCGACAACTACAAAGGGCATAAAGACCTGAACGATTACCTGCGTGGAATCCGGCAGAAATTAGCCGTTAGTCCACCGCCAAGAACTATCGTAAAACCCAAGAAGAAAGGGTTGGGATTATGACATCCCGAATGAGAAAAACGGGAGATGCCCGAAACTCATTCCTTAAGGATTGGGAGGTAGCAAGTTTGTGTTTCGGGTGTACCGAAACCGCTTGCCACCCACCATCCAAATTGCAGGAGGTGGCATCCCGTCGGTCTATACAGTTGAATCAGTAACCGAATTAAAAGGAATAAAATATGGAACAGACAAAGGAACACAAGGAACGCAACAAGGGAGGTCGCCCCAAGAAGGAAGCAACCGAGAAACTGAAATACCGTATCGCAGTGAAAATGACGGCAGCCGACTACTTCCGCCTGCTGACACGATCGCATGAGGCGGGCGTATCACCAAGCGAGTACATGAGGGAATGTTTCCGTAACGGTCATGTGAAAGAACGGCTGTCGGAGGAACATGCCGGATACATCCGCCAACTCTGCGGCATGGCTAACAATCTCAACCAGCTTGCGCGTAAGGCAAACGCCGGAGGCTTCCACGATGAACGGTGGGACTGCAAGGTGGCAGTGGCAAGGATTCATGAACTTATAACCAAGATAGGGATATGATGGCGAAAATCGTAAAAGGAAGCGACTTCAAGGGTGTGGTGGATTACATCATCGACAAGAAGAAGGATACGCAGATAGTAGCAAGCGAAGGCTTGTTTATGGAAAATCTGGAAACTATCGCCATGAGTTTCAATGCCCAGTCACGGATGAACGATAAGGTGACAAAACCTGTCGGACATATCGCGTTGAGTTTTTCCAAAGAGGATGAGTTACGGCTGACGAACCGTATCATGGCAGGCATCGCGCTTGAATATATGGAACGGATGGGAATCAAGAATACGCAGTTCTTCATCGCCCAGCATTTCGACAAGGAGCATCCGCACGTGCATATTGCTTTCAACCGCATAGACAACAACGGCAATACCATATCGGACAGGCACGAGCGTCTGCGCAGTACCCGCATCTGCAAGGAATTGACCTTGAAATACGGCTTGCATATGGCTGGCGGAAAGGACAATGTCAAACGCAACCGCCTGAAAGAGCCAGACAGGACGAAATATGCGCTTTACGACATCATCAAAATGGAAGTCGGCAGATGCGGCAACTGGAACGTGCTTATCGCCAACCTGAAACGGCAGGGAGTGGAAGTACATTTCAAGCATAAGGGGCAGACCAGCGAGGTGCAGGGTGTTGTATTCTCCATGAATGGCTACCATTTCAACGGCTCCAAAGTGGACAGGCGTTTCAGTTATTCCAAGATTGACGCGGCTTTGCAGCACAACAGATGCAGGGAACGTATGGGAATAACAGCCGGAATATATGAAACGGCTATACCAAGCGCACCGTCCGGCACGGCACAAAGCGAGTTGTTCAACGGCTCTTGGGGATTGCTAAAAAGCAGTGGCTCATCTTATAACGCTGCTGATGCGGAAGCCAATCAGGAAATGGTGGATATACTTCGCAGAAGGAAGAAAGTTAAGCGCAAGAGAGGTGTTGGGTTCTAATATTCTGTACTAATCCAATTCTCACGACACTTGCGCTCTATATTCATTCGGAGTGTAACCTACCTCTTTCTTGAACAGTCGGGTAAAATGTTGCGGGTACTGAAAACCGAGATTATAGGCGATTTCATTAACGGTGTCGTCTGTAGATGCAAGTTCCGTCTTGGCTATTTCAATAGACTTGTCATGAATGAAATGCAGGGCGGTTGAACCTGTTTCTTTTTTCAATAAATCACTGAAATAGTTGGGCGAGAGGCAGAGCTTGTCTGCACAATACTGTACAGTGGGCAAGCCTATCCGTTTAGCAGCCCCATCATGGAAGTATTCGTCAAGCAACCGCTCAAATCTTGCGAGGATGTCTCGGTTTTGGTTGTCGCGTGTGATGAACTGGCGGTCATAGAAACGTGTGCAGTAATCAAGGAACGTCTTGATGCTGTCTGTGATGAGGTTCTTGCTGTGACGGTGTATCGGATGGTTCAATTCATATTGAATCTTGTGGAAGCAATCCATGATGATTTGCCGTTCTTCCACACTAAGGTGCAATGCCTCGTTTGTCTCGTAGGAAAAGAACGAATATTCACGCATTATCCGCCCGAGAGGTGTATTCCGCAGCAGGTCGGGATGGAACATAAGCAGGTAGCCATCTGGTTGGAACTGCATGCCGTCATCTTCCGCACCGAACACCTGTCCGGGCGCGATAAATATCAGTGTGCATAATTATTCCTAAGTCTGTGAAACCGGAACGCATGAAGCAGAATCTCGACATATTAGACTTCACCCTGTCGGCCGACGACATGGCACGGATAAAGACGCTGGATACCGACAAGCCTTTCTTACTCGGCTCGCACGAAGATCCAGAAATCGTAAAATGGTTCATGCAGTACAAAAACGCCTGAACATCAACAACCATATTTCGATAGCCGCTATCGACTATATTAAGAAGTTATTCGTATATGCCTTTATTGTAATCCGTCATGTACTGAGTAAATGTTTTGCCTGTTTGCTGTTTGAAGAAGCGCATGAGATGGCTCGGATCAGAGAAATTGAAATCATCCGCCATTTCACTGACAGTGCGGTTGGAGAATAGCAATTCGTTCTTCAGTTCCTCAAGCAGACGTTGTTTTATCAAATGGGTAGCTGATACTCCGAATTGGGCTTTTACTGAGTTATTGAGTGTGATGCGACTGACATGAAGCATGTCTGCATATTCCTGCACCCGCTGGTGGGTGCGGATATTCTGTTCCAACAAGTCCTTGAACCGAAAAGCGAAATTGTTTTTAGCAATTTCAGCGGGCAAGCAATAGGCGGCAGCGTATGTACGATTGATAATCAGCAAAAGATAATATAGTAAGGAAACAATGATATTGTACGTATCGGACACTGGATTCATCAGCTCATACTTAATCTTTCCGAGCAGCCGCATATATTCCTTCATTTCGTCATGTGTGGCATTGATGTAAGGCGGCGTATCTGTCTGGTAACAATACAAAAGGCGAAAAACGAAGAACTTGTCGGCGATAAAAGTACGCATGAAATCTTCGCGGAATATAAGGAACGTGTAATCCAACGCCGTCTCATCTACATGCCACTCTTGTTGCTGATGGGGTGAAAGCAGGAGAACCATGCCGTCGCGCAGTTCAATCTTGCGGAAGTTCAGTAGCAAATATCCGTTTGCCTTACGGAAAAAGTAGAAGCTGAAGAAGTCTGTCTTAAACCGCTTGTTTTCTGTCAGCACAAGTCCGATGTCCTTGTTTATGGCAGTATTGATGTAAAAATCCACGCCGCAGCGTGTCTTGTTGAACGGTACGCTGACCAGTCGATCAGGGTTGATTATCTCGTCCATATCCTTGTCGTTTTTGCAAAGATAATAATTTCATTTATCAAAATGGCATAATTACCGTTTTTTCAGGCATAGATGTTTCGCCGGATTCTTCCGAACTTTGCACCCGTAATCAATAACAAGACATATAGTCATGAAAAAGACATCTACAGTACAATTGGTGCGCAATGCCACCTTGAAAATCAGGTATGCGGGACACACCATGCTAATTGACCCCGTTTTAGCCGACAAAGGCACTTTGATATCGGCCCTCGGTGTGAATAAAACACCGAGGGTACACCTCACCATTCCTATTCAGGATATTATCGGAGGCGTGGACATGGTGCTCCTGACCCACAATCACATCGACCATTACGAGCCGAGTGTCCCCACACATTTGCCCAAAGAAATTCCTTTCTACGTTCAGCCCCAGGACGCGGACGCCATCAGAAACGACGGATTTACAAATGTGATACCCATCGAAGAAATAAAAACAATAGACGGCATATCCATTTACCGCACGACCGGACATCATGGTTTCGGGCAGATCGGGCAGATGATGGGACCTGTATCAGGTTATGTGCTAAAAGCCGAGGGCTTCCCGACCGTTTATATAATGGGTGACTGCCGATGGGAAGCATGTATCCGAGACACCGTGGAACGGTTCAATCCTGACTATATCGTGGTAAACTCCGGTGGTGCAATCTTTCCCGAATTTTCCAAAACGGACGGTCCTATCATCCCCGACGAGAACGAAGTGATGCAGATACTTGACGAATTGCCTTCGCATATCAAGCTGATAGCCGTACACATGGATGCCATCGACCATTGCCAGACCACCCGTGCAATTCTGCGCAATGAGGCAACGCATCACGAAGCCGACATGAGCCGGCTGATTATCCCGGAGGACGGAGAAACAGTTGTGTTATGAGTGTCTGCATTAAATCCCTGATAAAAAACATGAACATAGTGGTAGGGTGCACTATAGGATGCCCTTACTGCTATGCCCGTAACAACTGCCGCCGTTTCCACATTACCGACGACTTTTCCGTGCCTGAATACATGGAACGAAAACTGCGCATCATCGATACGTCCCGTCCTCATGTGTGGCTCATGACAGGAATGAGCGATTTCTCCGATTGGAAGCCTGAATGGAACGCAGAAATTTTCGAGCGGATCAGCAGCAATCCCCAGCACGCCTATATCTTTCTGACGAAGCGCCCTGACAAAATCAGTTTCTCCTCTGACGACGAGAACGTATGGATGGGCGTGACCGTCACGCGCAGTTCCGAGAAAAGGAGGATTGATGATTTGAAAAAGAATATCAAAGCACGACACTACCATGTCACGTTTGAACCTCTCTTCGATGATATCGGCGAGATTGATTTCGAGGGAATTGACTGGATTGTCATAGGCACAGAGACCGGAAACCGAAAAGGAAAGTCATATTCGCGCCCCGAATGGGTGCTTAGCATTGCAGAACAGGCAAAGGCTCATGGCATACCGGTGTTCATGAAAGAGGATTTGCTGCCGATTATGGGCGACGAAAGAATGATTCAGGAATTGCCGGAACAATTTACCAGACGAATACAATGGATATGGATACAATAAAGGAAATAGATGTAAAGAGTGTAATGACCAAATCCTCTCTGCCGGTGGGAGGATATTCGGTCAACCCTTATGTAGGGTGTCCCCACGCCTGCAGGTATTGCTACGCATCGTTCATGAAACGGTTCACCGGGCACACCGAGCCGTGGGGTACGTTTTTAGATGTAAAAAACTGGAAGCCGATAACGAATCCTCATAAATACGACGGTGAACGTGTTGTAATAGGGTCTGTGACGGACGGTTACAATCCGTATGAAGAAGAATTCCACCGTACCCGAAGGCTGCTCGAAGAGCTGCGAGGAAGCGATGCCGAGATTATGATATGCACAAAGTCCGATCTTGTCCTTCGCGATCTCGACCTGTTGAAGAGTTTTCCCAAAGTGACTGTGTCATGGTCTGTCAATACGCTCGACGAGCAGTTCTGCGCAGATATGGACAACGCCGTAAGCATTGAACGCCGTCTGAAAGCGATGCGTCAGACATACGAGGCAGGTATCCGCACCGTATGCTTCGTCTCGCCCATATTCCCCAGAATAACAGACGTGAAGGCAATAATAGAGGAGGTAAAAGATTATGCTGATTTAATCTGGCTTGAAAACCTGAATTTACGCGGGCAGTTCAAAGGCGGGATAATGACGTATATCCGTGAGAAGTATCCTGACCTCATACCGCTTTACGAGGGAATTTACAATAAAAAAAGGCTTGAATACTGGCAGGCATTGGAGCAGGACATTTCAAATTACGCCAAGGAGCAGGGCTTCCCGTATCGTATAAACGATCTGCCATACGGACGCTCGGAAAAAGGCAAACCTGTCATCGTAAACTACTTCTACCACGAAAAAATACGATTGACAAAATGAGGCTATGCCGGACTGATGCAGAAAAGTTGTAGCGCGGATAAAAGCACCATGTATGTGGATAATATCCGGCAATCTTCCGAGCGTATGCGGGAGATGCTCAACACGCTGCTGGATTTCTTCCGTCTGGACAACGGCAAGGAGCAGCCCAACCTTTCCCCTTGCAGGATTTCCGCAATCACGCATATTCTTGAAACGGAGTTCATGCCCATTGCCATGAACAAGGGGCTGACTTTGATAGTGGAGAGCCACACCGATGCGGTGGTTTTGACCGACAAGGAACGTATCCTGCAAATCGGCAACAACTTGTTGTCAAACGCCATCAAGTTCACGGATAACGGTAGTGTATCATTGGCAGCGGATTATGATAACGGTTTGCTGAAACTTATCGTTGAAGATACCGGTACGGGCATGACCGAAGATGAGCAACAACGAGTATTCGGTGCATTTGAACGTCTTTCAAATGCCGCCGCAAAAGACGGCTTCGGATTAGGATTGTCCATCGTGCAGCGTATTGTGGCGATGCTCGGTGGAACTATACGCTTGGAAAGCGAGAAAGGCAAAGGGAGCCGCTTCACGGTGGAAATTCCCATGCAGACAGCCGAGGAACTGCCGGAACAGACAATTCAAGCGCAAATGCGCCATAATCATATCTGCCATGATGTGATTGCCATCGACAATGACGAGGTACTTCTCCTTATGTTGAAAGAAATGTATGCCCATGAAGGGATGCACTGCGATACCTGTACCAATGTTTCGGTACTGATGGAGCTGATACGAAAAAAGGAATACAGCCTGCTTCTGACGGATCTGAATATGCCTGAGATAAGCGGTTTTGAACTGCTGGAACTGTTGCGCTCATCCAATGTAGGCAACTCGAAGAGTATTCCCATAGTCGTGACAACCGCTTCGGGCAGTTGCAGCAAGGAGGAACTTATAGGGCGTGGATTTGCCGGATGCCTGTTCAAGCCGTTCTCCATATCCGAACTGATGGAGATTACGGATAAATGCGCATTAAGCAGCATATTGGATGAAAAGCCGGATTTTTCCACTCTGCTATCTTATGGCAATGAATCCGTCATGCTGGACAAACTGATAGCGGAAACCGAAAAGGAAATGCAGGCGGTCAAGGATGCAGAACAGCGTAAAGACCTCCAAGAACTGGACACACTTACACACCATCTGCGAAGTTCATGGCAGATTCTCCGTGCCGACCAGCCATTGAGGGAACTTTACGCCCAACTTCATGGAAGTGCCACTCCAGATGACGAAGCGATATGCAAAGCGGTGACCGGCTGTGCTGGATAAAGGTGCTGAAATTATCCGGCAGGCAAAAGAAGAAAGGAAAAATACGAAAATGGATAAAACAAGAATCATCGTGGTGGAGGACAATATCGTGTATTGCGAGTTTGTCTGCAACCTGCTGGCACGGGAAGGATTCCGTACCGTGCAGGCTTACCACCTCTCGACCGCGAAGAAACTTCTGCAACAAGCCTCAGACGGGGACATCGTGGTTTCTGACCTACGACTACCCGACGGTGACGGCATCGGCCTATTACGATGGATGCGCAAGGAAGGCATGACACAACCGTTAATCATCATGACCAACTATGCCGAAGTGCATACGGCAGTCGAAAGTATGAAACTCGGCTCGCTGGACTATATCCCCAAGCAGCTTGTGGAGGATAAACTTATGCCTCTGCTTCATACCATCCTGAAAGAACGGAGTATCGGACGAAATCGTATGCCCGTTTTTGCCCGTGACAGTTCCGCCTTTCAGAAAATCATGCAACAGATAAGATTAGTTGCCCCTACTGATATGAGCGTGCTGATATTCGGAGAGAACGGCACGGGCAAGGAGCATATCGCCCACCATCTGCATGATAAGAGCAAAAGGGCAGGGAAACCGTTTGTGCCTGTGGGCTGCGGTTCACTCTCCAAAGACCTTGCGCCCTCGGCATTCTTCGGACATGTCAAAGGCGCGTTTACGGGTGCGGACAGCACAAAGAAAGGATACTTCAATGAGGCAGAGGGTGGCACATTGTTCTTGGATGAGGTAGGCAATCTCGCATTGGAAACCCAGCAGATGTTACTCCGTGCCATACAGGAACGGAGATACCGCCCTATAGGTGACAAGACGGACAAGAGCTTCAATGTCCGCATCATCGCCGCCACCAACGAGGATCTGGAGAAAGCGGTCATTGAAAAACGTTTCCGACAGGATTTGCTGTACCGTTTGCACGACTTCGAGATAACTGTTCCGCCCTTGCGTGACTGTCAGGAGGACATCATGCCGTTGGCGGAGTTCTTCCGTGAGATTGCCAACAATGAATTGGAATGTAGCGTGACTGGGTTCGATGCGGAAGCCCGTAAGACATTGCTGACCCATCCGTGGCCGGGTAATGTCCGTGAGCTTCGGCAGAAGATAATGGGCGCGGTGTTGCAGGCACAGACGGGAGTTGTCATGAAAGAGCATCTGGAACTTGCCGTAACGAAACCGACCTCACCTGTCAGCTTCGCCTTGCGAAACGATGCGGAGGACAAGGAACGCATCTTACGTGCGTTGAAGCAGGCAAACGGAAACCGCAAGGTTGCCGCCGAATTGCTCGGAATCGGACGTACAACGCTGTATAGCAAGTTGGAAGAGTATGGATTAAAGTATAAATTTCAGCAATCATAGCCCGCAACTTGCCGAAAATAGAAGTAACGGTTAAACCGGATTATTCAGCGAAGATAAAAAACGTCCTGTGATAAAAATCATGGGACATTTTGATGTGTATCCGATTTTTATTGCTACTTTTGTACCAAGACGAGAGACATTGACAGCAACTCACAGCAGAACGTAGAAATAGACAGGGTTGCCAAATCATTACCTCATTTTTACCTTATCCTCAGAACTGCTTGCTAATAAAGTGGTTATAAAAATCTTCCAAAATTACATAAAAATCTTGCATTTGTAAATAATATTTAGCACTCATACTTCAAAATCTACATTATGGGTGCACATATCAAATTTAGCACGAACATCGTTATTTTAAGAAGTGGCTTGAAGTCGATGTAGATTGGAATTACCCGTTTCGTTCCCGAGTCGAAGAGATTTGTTAACGCTTGAATATGGATTGAGAGGTAGGTTTAGCCACACGGATATAGAGAAAATATTAAATTCGGACGGACGGAAAAGTTTACTCTGAGCGTTACGGGATTTTACTTTGGATGATTGATTGTATGAGATTGGAATAGAATGTTGCAAGGTATATAGTGTGGGTTTTATTATAAAGAAAGCATGATCCGGGCAATATCTACGCAATAATGAATTTAAGGGAATTGTTAATTTTGAATTACACCTTTTTCTCGACCCTCATTTTGTTAGAACTGCTTCATAGAAAATAAGAACCAGAACGGAATGTCACGGTTCTTTAATTTTATTATCCTTCCGATTACCCAAAGAGTATATGGGTTTCGGGACAAATATTATTTTTGAGCTTGCATGTCAAAAAGTATCTTTGCTCCCATTTTGAGTTCTGAATATTTGAGGCAGGGTTTTTCCAGCTCCTCGCCGTCAAAGGTCATGCTGCCGACATATCTGTTTTCCGGGGAGTTTTCCGGGGCTTCGATCACGATGTCGTTTCCGTTTTCGAGGTGGATCGTCGCGTGTTTGAACAGGGGCGATCCGACGGCGTATTCATCCGAAGCGGGACATACGGGATAGAACCCCAGCGCCGAGAAGGCGTACCATGCCGAAGTCTGTCCGTTGTCCTCGTCTCCGCAGTAACCGTCGGGCTTGGCCGAGTAGAGGCGATCCATCACCTCGCGCACCCACCACTGGGCCTTGTGGGGCTGTCCGCAGTAGTCATAGAGGTAGATCATGTGCTGTGCAGGCTGGTTTCCGTGGGCGTAGTTGCCCATGTCGGCCACCTGCATCTCGGTGATTTCGTGGATGCGGATCCGTAGTAGCTGTCGTCGTAGATCGGCGGCACCACGAACATTGAGTCGAACATCTGCGCAAAGCTCTTGCGGGCTCCCATCAGGTCGATCAAACCGCCGACATCGTGAAATACCGACCATGTGTAGTGCCATGCGTTGCCCTCTGTGTATGCATCGCCCCATTTGTAGGGGCTGAACGGCGACTGGAACGTCCCGTCGGCATTGCGCCCACGCATTAACTTCATTTCGGGGTCGAAGACATTCCTGTAATTTTGTGACGCCTTTTCCAGCCGTTTCGCATCTTCGTCCTTGCCGAGCATCTTCGCCACCTGTGCGATGCACCAGTCGTCGTAGGCGTATTCGAGCGTGCGTGCGACATTCTCGTTGATGCCCACATCGTAGGGGATGTATCCCAGTGTGTTGTAGTACTCGTGTCCGAGGCGCCCCGTGGAGCTCACCGTGGGGTGTACCTTCCGGCGTCCTGCGAGCATCGCCTCGTAGAGCGTCGCAATGTCTTCCTCGGGGGTGACACCTTTCAGGATGGCATCCGAAACGACCGACGCCGAGTTGTTTCCGACCATGCATCCGCGGTGTCCGGGCGATGCCCATTCGGGCAGGAATCCGCTCTCGCGGTAGGCGTTGGCCAGTCCTGCCTGAATCTCGGCGTTGACCGACGGATAGACGAGGTTCAGCAGCGGGAACAGACTGCGGAAGGTGTCCCAGAATCCCGTGTCGGTGTACATATAGCCTGGCAGGACCTCACCGTTGTAGGGGCTGTAATGGACGGGGTTACCGCTTTTGTCGATCTCGTAGAATTTCCGCGGAAAGAGCGTCGAGCGGTATAGACACGAATAGAACGTGCGGTACTGGCCTACGGTTCCTCCCGCAACCTCGATGCGTCCGAGCACCTCGTCCCAACGCTTCTGCGCCTTGGCCTTTACGGTTTCGAAATCATCTTTTCCCAGCTCCCCGAGGTTTTGTACGGCCTGCATCTGCGATATGAACGACGAGGCTGCGCGTACCGTTACCTGCTCTCCGCGCCGGGTTTCGAAACCTACCCGCACGAGGGCGTGTTCGCCGACTAACTGTTCGCCTTCGACGGGCTTCGTGCCGTCATAGATCTGGAAATCCCGGATCTTCCGGTCGAAGCGCACGATAAACCAGTTCTTGAAGTTGTCGGGCACACCTCCGCTGTTGCGCGTGGTGTATCCCACGACAGTCCGTTTGTCGTGCATGACCCTGATGTACGATCCGCGGTCGAAAGCGTCGATCACCACGCCCGACTCGTCCGATTCGGGGAACGTGAAACGCATGATCGCAGCCCGCTCGGTCGGGGCGATCTCGGCCTTGATGTCGTGGTCGGCGAGGTATACCGAATAATAGTAGGGGCGTGCCTCCTCCGACTGGTGCGAAAACCAGCTCTGGCGGCTCTCCTCATCGACCTTGTCGCGTCCGCGTACGGGCATGATGGAGAACTGCCCGTAGTCGTTGATCCACGGCGAGGGCTGGTGCGTCTGCTTCAGACCTCACTAAAACCGTCTTACAGCATGTTGTAAGACGGTTTTTCTTTTATTTTCTTTTGTCATGCATTTATAATACCAGACAGTATTACATAGTTTTACTTTCCTTTTATTTTCTGATTCCGCTTTAATTCTTTTAGCGGATTCTGGTTGTATACTTGTTTGAGTTTATATAGATCCGTATTGGGTTCGATAATAGCTTGTCGATAATTGACGTAATATCCTATAATGTATCAATGTAAAGGTTTCCGGTAAGTATGATTTGCTAAAATCGTTTCTGTGAATAATATTCAATGTCATTTCCCATTCTTTGGGTGATACATTTTTTGCAATCACAAAAGGCTTTCCACCATGAATGTGTTGACGCATTGCATATTGAATCATTTCCTAAGATTTCAATAGTCATTTTCTTTCCTCCATTTTCAAGCCCAAGCCATTCGAAGAAATAGCGATAAATAATCATGGTTTCAGGTATCTCAAGGAGTTTATGGTACTCTTCGATATTTTCGCCAAAGGCTTTCCTGAAAAAAGATGTTCCCTTGCCTATTTTACCTTTTGTACTATTAAGAACAGCTTGAATAGCCCGAATATACTTGCGATTCCAATATTTGCCAATATAGTCCCGATTGTGAGAATAATCTTCACCCATATCCGTAGTGCGACGGATTGGGTGGCATTTCATAGGGAAAGAGTATATGCTCACATTTAACCTATCACACAATTCTTATATGGTTTAGCCCTAAATCCATACAGTTGGTTGGACTTTAGAAATTTGCACGGTTTATGATGGGATAAGGTAACGATCAGGCGACGGCTCTGTTTTCCGCATATTACGCCGATATTCACCACCTCAAATAACTGAAGTAAAGATAGTAAATAATCCGAGAAAGCAAATAAAAAACTTCGTTTTTTCGGGTTTCCAGGGCTATTTTTGCATCCCCGCGCCACAACGCCCTACCTCTCCGACACCTTGGCTGCGCTGGTCGCTACCGACACAGGGGCAGGGAATATAAGATACAAGGCACCCTATTAGGACCCTTAAAAAAAGGCAATAGTCTGAAAAATTGGGCTGTTGTATTTTTTATATATAATAGGACGAGGCAACGAAAAGGCAACGATTCCACTTGCTGCTGCTTGCGTTGGCGTTCACAATCTCAAATAACTAGCATAAAAATAATAAAATTATTGCACGAGAAAAAATATCACCTCGATATCCAATAACGAAATTACTACTTCATACCAATATTGTCGTACCTTTGAAACACGCCAGACGAAGCAGACATTGGGGATAATAATAAAAATCACGTCCGAACAAAACCGCAGAAGCGTTGTTAAGTTTTCCTTCATGCAACAGGTTGAATTTTTCGAGGATGGTCGGCAAATCCTCCCTTATGGTCGCTTCGGGCAAACGTCCGCATTTGATGCCCCCAGGTACCGCGCCCATGACGGCATGTTCGTCAAGGTCGGATATTTTAAGGTCGGAATTCGCCATAGCCTCCCAAGCTTATTTTCCTCCACGCTGCATCAGGTGCTGGTTGTATATTTCCTGCGGCATGGTGGATGTCATTTCCGTTTCCATACCTTTATAACTCATTATCCGTCATCATCCTTCTGCAACGCTTGGAACGAGCAAAACGACATACTTCTATCGGTTTTGAATCAATGCAGAAATAATCTTCGCCTCCATCTATTTCTGCGGCTATTCTTTCCCGGATTGTATTACATAGGGACAAAGTAATTTTACGTCTGTCATTGTATTGTCTGCGGAATATAAGATTGTGAATTTCAATACTATATTCCTGTAACTTTGCAAACAACAATGACTCACTGTCAATGCCAACAGCCTTTGATGTCATGTTCAATGCCTCTATTTCAAGGTCTGAGAACTACTCCTCTTCTTGACATATTCCCTGATTCATTGACCAAATTGCCGACTATTTGCTTGTATGGGTTAGGATTTTTTGCTAATATTGTGTTACTATATTTTCTATTGAAAAGTTTTAATTTGCTAAATATCAACAATATGCACAACTTTTTATACATAAATCTTTTTATCAATCTAATTCCGCCAACGGATTTTTAAATACCAAATATTTTATGAACGCACGTACACTTCTTATTCCACGTACACTTCTTATTCTTAGTCTGGTTGTCCTCTCCGGAGCGCCATGCGCATCTGCGCAGTCTTTCAAGGAAAGACTCAAGAACGCCGCAAAGAAGATAGAACAGAAAGTCAAACAGGAAGTAGCGCCCAAAAAACTTCCGGAAAAGTCCGGTAACACTTCAAGTCTCGACAGCGAACTCCAAAAGCGCCACGACGCCATGGTGGGGCCGGACAACAATAAGAACGCTGAAGACGAAGCTCCCACCGTCAGGTTGCCGGAGACCCACACTGCTCTTTTTGCGCCACTCGGATACCCTGTCGAGGCAACGTATGGGATCAAATCGGTAAAGCCGGTGATGCCGCCGAGAGAGGCATCCGATCAGGTGAACTGGAGTGAAAAACAGCCGAATGTCTATGAGCTCGACAACCAGAGCCTTGTAGCCGAGTTTCTGATGCTCGACGACTGCTTTGCCGACGGCTACATCAAAACCCTCACCCCGGCACATTGGAGATACGATGAGATCGTCAAGGGCGAACTTTGGGCTCGCGTGGGCGCATTGAACAAGATGGTCGAGCAATACAACGAAGCCAAAGAAGAATACGGCGCCGACACTTACCAGTGGGTCATCAACGGCATCCACAACAAAATCGCCTCCGTGCTTGACTCTCGCGAGTACAAAACCCTGATCCGCTCATCCCTCACTCCGCTCTTCACACTTAAAGACAAGTGGATCAGTGATGAGACCAAGGCATATTTCAATGCTCACGGAGGCTATGAGAACGCCCACAAAGCCAACTGGACCGTCTGGGATCCGCAGCCGAACAAAAAAAGCATCACGACATCAGCGTCCGGCCAGACCGGGAAAGTGATTGAGGAGGTCGGGGCAGGTGCTACGGTTGACATCGAGGGAGTCCTGTATGTCCTGCACAACTCCAACAACGGCGGCGCATCCCACGCATTCATCTCGGAAGTGGCGAAGACGGCCGTTGCCGGCAAGAACATCGTGATCCCGGACTATGTCACATACAACGGTAAAAAATATCCGGTGACGGAAATGCGTGGCAATATTTTCTCCGGCACCGCCATCAAGTCCGTGAAACTTCCGTCCACGTTGACGGAGATTTCCAATTCGGCATTCCGCGAGACTCCTATAACTGAAATAGTAATCCCGGCCTCGGTCAAGATAGTTCAGGGTTCGGCTTTCTACGGCTGCAAGAACCTCACGAAAGTAGTCTTCGAAAACGACGTCATGGATGAAGTCCACGGCTGTTTCCAGAAGTGCATAAATCTGAAAAACGTCAAGTTCCCACGCCGCGTCGGACTGATGAGTTACGATATGTTCGAGGGCTGCGTCAATCTCACAGAAGTGATGCTTCCGGAGAATCTGAGCGAAATTTATTCATCCATGTTCAGTGGCTGCAAGAACCTCAAGAATGTGGATATCCCGGCGAGCGTGACCAAGGTCGGCAACAGCGCATTCTCGGACAGCGGCATCACCTCGCTCGACCTCTCCAATGTCAAGGAATTCGAAGGGTTCTGCTTCTCCGGATGCAAAGCGCTCAAGACTGTCAAGCTGAACTCCAGCCTGAAGGAGAATTTCCTTATGGAGACCTATCAAGAATTCACGGAATGTCCGTTACTGGAAGTCAAGTACATAAACAACGAATATGTCTTCCCGGAAGGGTTCATCTTCGTAGACGGCAGCAGGTAGAGTCATGAAAAAGATATTATTTCTACTTTCAGTGGCGGCACTGCTGCTGCCTTTGGATAGTTCGGCCCAGAGCAAGCCGAAGATCAAGTCAGTGGATTTCACTATACAGGTTCCGACCCCGGGGATGTCGCTTTTCGATGCACGCGAGATGCAGTTCACATCTGCGAAGACCGAGTTCGGAGACCTTGCCGCCACGGGCGGCATCCAAGTCCAGGAGATTGACTGGATCGGGGATTTCCGCGAGGACGATGAAGGGGACATGTTCTTCAAGGACGGGTTCATATACAAGGCCCGGATCAAGTTCATGGTAGACCCTTCGGGCAAGTACGACACCGATTACATATTCAAGGACAACGACTACTACATCGACGGCAGCCGCATCAGCGCCACAGTCAACGGAGTGCAGGCCAAGGTCGAGCGCAGCGCTCCTTACTTCATCGACATTGAGGTATCCATGCCTGTTGGAGCCGGTGGAAAAGGCTCGATGCGTGATCTGGCACAGAGCAGCCCAACGGACTATGAGCTCAACAAGGACTCATACCGCGCATCGCAGAAAGCGTATTCAATCGCCGAGGCCGATGCTGCTTGCCCGGATGTGAGCCCGCTTGACGTGATAACCATCAATAATACGTATCACGCGGCGTTCCGTGCCATGCGCGAGTTCGGAGATGAGTTCATCGGGCATAAGAATATGCTTGTCACCAAGGTAATCGTAGATACCGATGACGAGCGCATATATGGAGATGTGGCATCGGACGTCAACAATACCATACAAGGCCCATTCAACATCAGGGAAGTCTGGCTCAGCGACAAAGTCGATGCGGTAAAGTTCATACGCGCCATATTCGCAGTAATGCAGGGTTATACACCGGAACACAGCGATATCTACTGCCCCGAGTTCAGTTACCTCTTCCATACCCAGCGTGCCACGCTCTTTATCCCGGAGACTGCTGTAGCCGATGTAAGGGCGATGTTCAGCCGTCCGACCTGGAGTTTCCGCACACTGTTCTCGCTGAAAACCTACTCCGGCGACGTGCACTCCGCACAGGGAGCCGGTGCGACGGCAGCCAAACCGTTCTGCACAAGCCACGTATTCACCGACAAGGTAGCTGCGGCAGACAAGGTTTTCAGGTACGGCACCTGTAGCAATTGGCCGGAATATTATTATTCCTGCAAAATCTGCGGAAAGTGCGAACACAATGACAAACACGTGTTCAGTATGAACAGGCCAACGTGGGAGGTCCGGGCTCATCAGTATGATCAGCCTGTTGCTGATGACCAGGCTTATGTCGGAGTCAACTCCGCCGGGCAGCATGTATGGTGGTACAGTTGCATCTGGTGCGGACACTCCGAAGGCTATGACCAGAGGCACATAACCAAAGCAGAATGGCAGGCAAGCGGCACAGAGGGAACATACGAGAGCTATAGGGACGCCATGGCCGACATGACAAAACAGTTCGAGGAGAGTGCCCTTCTGAAGACCACGGCACAGCCGGGGATGTTCATTCTCAAAAAAAAGTCGGACTCAAAGATGAGTCCTGCCTTCCAGAGTAGTGTGAACTTCGCCCTCAATGACAACCTCTTGGATGAAAGTGTCCTTGGCAATGATTATACACTTCCCCTGAATCACCGCCAGCTCAACTCGCTGGCCGAGCATCTCGTGAAAGAACTTACCGGCAGCGAGGCCACGGCGTCCTCCATTGGCCTGGACAAGGCTCTTGGCGGAAAAGCCCCGGCAGACGACTCCCCTGTCTCCCGCCAAGAGATGGCCGCCGTGATGTACCGTGCCCTTAGGTATATAGAAGAGTGCGGAGTATACTCATATACGGAGTTCGTTTCTGGGTTGGATAAATACTCCGATCACATCCGCATTGCCCCTTGGGCCAAGGAAGCCATGGCATTTATGGAGGCTCTCGGGCTTATGAACGCTTCTTCCGGCGGTACCCTCTTTCCAGAGAAGACCTGCTCCATCGAAGAAGCCATAGACCTGACCGAGAAGTGCACGCACGCCCACCAGCTCGGCTGGTATCAGGCAAGGTCGTGGGGCGAAGGTGACGGCAGATCCTATTTTGGCAATGTCTGTTATATACCTCACCAAGAAATGAGTACCAACCATACCTATGCCCCGGGTGAGAGGGTTTGGGTTACTGGACCGCGTTTGGGCGGGTCATCGAAATCCCTTCCGATTTTGGAGCCGTACACCGGCCAGATTCTGTATGTGGATGCCGAGTGGTTCCGTCCTGTGCGGAAGTTCGTCTATACATCGAAGCGCACAATCACAGGACCTATCATCTTCCAGGATTATTTTGATGGTGTTTCCATCAAGACTTTCTAAAACGAAGAAAGCGGCTAAAAAGGCAATAGACAGATGAATATCCGACGCCAAGGCGTACACGCGCAAATTCCTGACAGGATCTGCAAACTGCCGGGCAGATAAACGTAAAGCGGATAAAAATGCGCTGCTACTCTCGTAAAAGTAAACACAAAGAGGTGAGAGAAGATAGAATATTGTACTTTTGATAGGTGGTTCTCCTCGACTGTTCGAGGAGAACCATTTTTTTGAGTTTCCTCTCCCGCTGGTCGTACAGCGTTTCGGGATACGGTCGTACAGGACGGTAAGCCTCGTTTTTGCTGGTTCCGTCTAGCCGGGCTCGGTGATGACGCTGCCGGAGAGTTCCGATTCTGCGACCGTTGCGATGAGTACTTCCGTTTTTTCACTGCCTCTGCGGGTAGCTTCTTTCACCGCTCCGGGTAGATCTTTTGCCAGCCGCTTGCCCATGGCAGCCCTCTTCCACTGTTCCCTATGAGTTTCCATTATCGCCACGAGTATTGTATCTTTTTCGGCAAGAAAGCGACGCAGAGTGTCTATTTCGCCGCCAGGTATGATTGTAGAGTACCGTTGTCCGAGTACGCCGAGCATACAGTCCGTTCTCATGCGATGCGTATGGTATTTGTCCCTTTCCGCAACTCCATCCTGCCGCAGCCTCGCCTTGCAGGGCAAGCCCGGTGACGTGGCGATGGGTGGTGTATATGTCCTCGTACATCCTCCACAGCCGTGCCACGCCGCCTTCAACTTCCCGCATCTGCCGCCACTCATATATCAAAATGGCGATCATACTGCCTATGACCGCCACTAAGATGATATATCCGAAAATGATTTTATGCTGCAATGGCATTCGTTTCTTTTCCATACGTATCACTTCTTATCCTTTAAAAAAGCAAATTCTCACCACGGCAGACCTTGCAAGCTCGACCTGCAACAAAACTCAACAATATCTTTCTATTCTTCTTATCCCAACAGAAAGAAGAGCATACAATGATGTGCACCCCAAAGTTTGGACTGATTAATAATTCAGATAGCATGAGTTCGGTATTGTACCGGGCTCATGTTGTTTAAAGCGGTCTTTATTCGCTTGTTATTGTAGTAATTTATGTATTCCTCCAGTTCCTTGCGGAAATGATCGACAGACTCGAACTTCTGCAAATATAATAATTCTGATTTTAACAGTCCGAAAAAGTTTTCCATAACCGCATTATCCAAACAGTTTCCCTTACGAGACATGCTCTGACTAATACCTTTTTCACGCAGCCGATATTGATAGCGTTTCATCTGGTACTGCCAACCCTGATCCGAGTGAAGTATAAGTTCCGGAGCATCGGGCAGATCCTTTATGGCATCTTCAAGCATTTTCATTGTTTGGTAAAAGGTCGGATGTTCAGCTATATTATAACTTATTATTTCCCTGTTATATAAGTCCATAATAGGCGACAGATAAAGCTTCTTGCCGAACAGAGAAAATTCAGTAAGGTCTGTAACCCACTTTTGATTAGGACGTTCCGCCATAAAATTACGTTTCAGCAAGTCGGGCACCACGGCACCAACCTCTCCTTTGTATGAACGATATTTTTTTAGGCGCACCTGGCATTTAACTCCACATTCGTTCATTAACCTCAGTACCGTTTTATGGTTTATAGAATATCCGCGATTGTGCATCTCTACTGTGATACGGCGGTAACCATAACGTCCCTTATGATCGTGGTATATACTTACAATCTCGTTTTTCTCTTGTTTGTATTTATCGGGGAACTTTAACTGCTTCAGATGATAATAGAACGTACTACGCGCCATCCCCGTAACTTCCAATAGCGTGGGAAGGGTATGTTCCGGTCTTAGTTCTTCGATGGCTTTTGCCCGTTCCCGTTCTCGCGGACGATGCGTTCCTCGACTAAGACCCTCAATTTTTTTAAGTAAGCAACCTCGGCGCGAAGACGTTGGTTTTCGACTCGCAAGTCATTTTCTTCCTGTGGTTGTAGTTCCTGTTTATTAGGTTTGGTTCTCATCTTACCCCGATTATCACGGTAAAGACCGGATTCACCTTCTTCATAATAGATACGCTCCCATTTGCTCAGCGTACTCTCATTGTAAATACCGAACTTTGCCGTTGTTTCCGTTAAAGATAAGTGATTCTCGTGCATGTGCCTGATAGCTGACAACTTAAAATCGCCGCTGTAAGTATATTGCCGTATACGAAGACCTGCTTCGCCGAACTCTTTATAACGCGCAATCCAACGCGACAAAGGCGTATAGCTTATTCCAAAATGCTTGGAGGCGGACGATACGGAATGTTGCCCTCTGACAACAGACAAAACTGCTGTTAATTTCTCCTCATAACTGTACTTCATAAAACACCCCAAAAGTTATGTCCAACTTTTGGGGTGCAGTTCATGATGATCTTCCCCTTTTCACAGACCGCATCAGCGCTGCGCTTTCATATAATGCTGTTCCAGCAGTTTATAAAGCGATGACTGCGGATAAAGAATCTTTCCACCAAGAGTAGTATAAGGGATTTGGCGGTTGTCCCGGTAATTCTGCAAGGAGCGTTTCGAGATGCTGAAGATGCTGCAAATCTCCTCACTGGTCAGGTACAGTTCATTTCCGATGGTCGGGCGGTGCGTGTCGATCAGAATATCGACGGCACGGATGGCTTTGACGATGTCGCGGCGCAGTTCCTTGAACGCGGCGCTGTCGCGGGTAATGATCTCTTCGGTCATGCTACAGGCTTTTTATCAGGTTCTTTTCCAGAAGTTGCCGGATGTCGTCGTCCCGGAACAATACTTTATTCCCCAAGGCCGTATAGGGGATGATGCCGGCGGAGCGATAGTATTGCAAGGCTCGCTTGGTGATGCTCAAGGCCTTGCAGACCTCCTCGGCCGTAAGCCTCCGGACAGTTGTCGGTTGGGCGGAGAGGGAATGGAGCGCAGACACTCGCTCCAGAAGACGTTGAAGGTGCGCCTGCATCTCTTTATAGGCGCTCGTTTCCATAAGGACGCAATCCATAATGCTGAGGGTTTAGGTGATTTCTGCGTTAAGGATGTGCAAGATAATCCAAGCCTTCAGAAAACGATCCCCATGTCCGCTCCAGACCGATCCAGTCCGCTCAAAGGAAAAAATGATCGGCGGTGACGCTGATGTACGCCATAAATCGGAAAATAGAGAGATAAAAATTCTATTTGCTTTTTTATCAGATATTCACTATATTTGTATAGAGTTGTTTGACAGGATGAACCTCGATGTAAGTTTATTCAAGACTTGCGTTTCTAAATCATTACCTCATAAAAAAACAACGCCGTAACTTATTAGGTTACAGCATTGTTTTGTAAATCCTCGGAAACTTTGAAGGAAGCCGGTGCTTTCGTATCGGTGTCGTACATTCCGGAATTTTCGGTCCGAGAATCCGTTTCCGTCAATACCCAAGATACGGAGCATCGAGCGGTAGGACTGTTCTTTGGCGAACAGACGGGTGTAGTATTCGTTGTCGTCCTTGTCCCGGTCGATGATGACGTGTTTCGGGACGGGGGCGTGATGCGAACGGTCGCCGGGAATAGTTATATTATGATAACCTAATGAAAATCTGAAAGGAGCGGAATTCGGGTTCTGCGGAAGAGCAACCCCTGCAACCATATTG
>ULPV01025304.1_pt1 | contig 46975 bp, 40 predicted proteins | sample 1953831 | NCBI WGS metagenome assembly ULPV01 (sample SAMEA4835638, study PRJEB28245) | human gut metagenome | biome: gut microbiome; material: fecal sample | place: Denmark | collected 2008 | reverse complement strand
TCTTTTTGTTTTACTATATAAAAAGAAACAGCAACTTTATCAAGTCGCTATTTCTTTTATTTTATGATAAAAGTTCAAATTTATCTACATCTACTACTCCCAAAGTAGTCAGCCGCAGTTTAGGGATTACTGCCAGGCTTGCAAAAGACAATGTCATGAAAGGGTCAATGCCTTTTCCTACACCCAGATCATAAGCAGCCTGCTTCACAGCATCCATCCTCTGTTGTGCTTCTTCAACCTGCATATCGCACATAAGACCCGCGATCGGCAATGCCATTTCTTCTACCACCTTGCCATCTTTCACAACTACCATACCACCCTGCAGCTTATGTAACCTGTGTATCGCATAGAGAATGTCATCATCATTCGTACCTGCTACAATAATATTATGAGAATCATGTGCAATAGAGGTAGCCACAGCTCCCTCCCTCAGTCCATAACCTTTTACAAAAGCCACGCCCACATGTCCGGTATGATGATGTCTCTCTACTACGCACAGTTTCAGGATATCCTTACTCACATCAATCTGTGCTGTTTCTCCTTCATCCGTAGTCAATAGTTCCCCATCTACCAAGCCTATGATCTTTTCCGTCTTTTTCTTCAATGTAATATCTTCCAGTCTGATTTTACCGGTTTTCATAGAATTGGTAAGTTTGCGACCATATTTGTCCATTAACTCATGATCCTGCTTATTGAACAGTTTCGCTGCATCTTTTTCCAGTTTACCCTCTTTACTGATCAACTTACCGCACTTGTACACGGAATGCACAGACACCTCTTGTACATCATCCAGTACAACAAAATCAGCCTGATATCCGGGGCAGACAGCACCTCTCGAGCCCAGATTGAAATATACAGCGGCATTGTAGGAAGCCGCCCGATAAGCGTATGCCGGATTGGCACCCAGTCTGATCGCCTTGCGGATAATATAATCAATATGTCCGTCTCTTGCCAGTTCGCCTGGATGTTTGTCATCAGTTACCAGAAGGCATCTGGAATAATAAGGTGCCTCCAGAAGTGGCAACAGGTTTTCAAGATTCTTGCCTGCTGTCCCCTCCCTTATCATGATCCACTGACCAAGTCTTAATTTGGCAAGAGCTTCTTCTGCTGTGGTACACTCATGATCTGAACCAATACCTGCTGTAACATAGGCATTCAGTGCCTTACCTGTCAGTCCAGGTGCATGTCCATCTATCATCTTGCCTTCTTTCATTGTAACCTGGATTTTCTTCATGACCTCATGATCCGTATGGATAACCCCGGGAAAGTTCATCAATTCTGCCAATCCAAGTACCCTTTCATTTTTCAGATATTTTGCGATCATTTTATGATTAATCGTCGTACCTGACTCATCAAAAGGTGTAGCGGGCACACAGGATGACATCATGATATACACATCAAGAGGCAATTTCTTCGTAGCATCCAGTATATAGTCAATCCCTGTTTCTCCCAATACATTGCCGATCTCATGTGGATCAGCAACGATTGCTGTCGTTCCATGCGGTAATACTGCTGCCGCATACTGTCCGGGCGATACAATAGAACTTTCCAGATGCAGATGTCCATCAATGAACCCCGGCACAATCGTCTTACCTGTCATGTCTATTTCTTCATCGCCTTCATAGTCGCCGATTCCTATGAAAAAGCCCTGTGAAATTGCAATATCGCCCTGCAGGAATTCATTGGTAAAAACATTCAGGTATGTAGCATTTTTCAAAACCAGTTCGGCTTTTTCTTCACCCATGGATGCTTTGATCCTGGCAATTCTTCTGTCAAAACTGTTCATAATCCGCTTCCTCCTTAAATCGCATGATCATTTCGTTAGTCAGGCTGATCCCATCATATTCTGTCGGAATGTTCTCACGCTGGATCCATTCTGCAACAGACAACTCATGTGCATCCATTGTAATCGTATCCTCACCATCCAGTTCACAGTAAAATCCCATCAGGATCGTATCTGTAAAAGACCATGGCTGACTCTTATAATATCGGATATTCTTCACATGAATCCCGACTTCTTCCATGACTTCTCTGCGTACAGTATCTTCTATCGTTTCACCTATCTCCGTAAAGCCGGCGATCAGTGCATATTTCTTATAATCCCGACCGGCATATTTCGTCATCAGTATCTTATCTCCGTTTGTAACTGCTACGATCACCGCCGGAGATATCTTAGGGTAATGCATCGCCCCACACTTGGGACATTTCATCATGCGTTCTACCTTGTCATGTTCCAATCTGGTTCCACACTTACCGCAGAACTGTGTGTTTTCATACCAGTTAGCCAGTTGGCACGCCGTGATCCCGGCAAACGCCTTATCTTCCGGTTTCATGGTACGGAAAACATTCTGCTGACAATATTCGTATTTTTCCATCAGTTGTGGTGTGAGCATATGGGAATTACCCAGAAAATATTTTTCTGTTATCCCCTGATTTTCTATGCTGAATAAATAACGACAGGCATCAGCGGAAATATCTCCACCTGATGCCTCCATTAGCTGTCCATATGTAATATATCGAATCGTCTGTTCACTGTCTCTGCTCATCAGAACACTACGCCCCTGTACAAACATGACGCAGTCGTCCTGTTCCGGGATAAGCTCCTGATATTCATTATGATAAATTCCGTGAATGTCCTGTATCATGGATTATACTTCCTTCTATATGTGTTTTATTATTTTGAACTGCTTACGCCAAATTTTATTCGGTGCTTTTTTCGTCTTTTTTTAACAACGAATTTTACAGTTGATTTAACTATATCATAGCATAACAGCATTTATTCCGCATTAAGAATTTAATAATGCATGGCATACTGCCATGCATCATAAGTTCTACTCTAATATTATTTCGTCTAGTGTTCTGCTAATCTAAGACAATTTAATCTGTGCGCTTACCTGTGAGAGGTTATAATTACACAAAGTGAAAATAAGAAACCCTTACTTCACCTGCTTCTCCACTGCCTTCATGGCAGCAGAACAGTCCATTCTTTACACCTACCCATCTGCCAGCCTGGGAAGGATAGGAATAAATATCTTCAAAGTTCCTGCCATCAAGGCTGTAACCAAGACTGATCATTTCTGCCGGAACCGGAAATGTATAAGGTCCGTCCTGATTATATTCAGTAGATGGAATCTTCTTCACTGTATTATTAAAGTAAATCTCTTTTACAGACAGTGGTATTCGTTTCACTTCTGTGATGATATCCTCTGCAGATGCATTCTCTTTATCAAAATGTTGTTTACCATGAATCAGTTTTATGACATAGCTGTCACTTTCTTTTGCTATGGCAACTGCACCATAAGTAACTCCCAGACTTACCAGTCCAGCTATATCTCCAGATTGCATTACTTCCAGACTCAGCTTCGTCTCTGCACAGAACTCAGGCATGCACCATTTCTGTAATAAAAGATTCTGTTCGTTCGTAATGGTATCTGCATGACGATGTACTGCTTTTAAGATCAATTTATGATTCTCTGTATCCAATGCATACCATCCATCCTTTGGATTGGCATTCCATTGCCATTGCAGTCCAAGTTGTTCTTTATCAAAATCATCTTCCGCATCAGGACTTGTAACAGGATAAACTGCTCCTACATTTGGTTTGTGCCATGTAGTAACAGGCTTGCCGCTCTCTTCTCCTGGGGCAGCCTCTCCAATGATAGGCCAGTCATTCTCCCAGCGCATAGGCTGCAAATGTACGATTCTACCCGCAGCATATACATCCTGAAAATGCAGGAACCAGTCTTCCCCCGTCTGTGTATCGACCCAGGCTCCCTGGTGAGGTCCGTTTACCTCTGTATCCTTCTGCATCATGACATTACGATACTCATAAGGTCCCCATATATTCTTACTGCGCAGAACTGTCTGCCAGCCCTGCTTCACACCGCCTGCCGGAGCAAAGATGTAGTAATAACCATTTCTCTTATACATCTTGGGTCCTTCTATTGTCTTCTGATTCTCCACATTTCCATCAAAAATATGTTTTCCTTCATCTATCATATGCAAGCAGTCTGGTGTGATCTCGCACAGGTTGAGAATACTCTTAAATCCAATTCTGCTCTTTGCGAAAGCAGAAACCATATATGCCCTGCCATCCTCATCCCAGAAAGGACAAGGATCGATCCAGCCCTTTCCCTCATAAAGGCATGTAGGCTCATCCCATTTGCCCCAGGGATCTCTCGTCCTGACTACATAGATTCCCTCATCCGGCATTGGGAAAAAGATGATAAATTCGCCTTCATGGTAGCGAATTGCAGGTGCCCATACACCTTTTCCATGAAGAGGTACGTCAAACTGACTGCCTGGTATCGTCTCCAGCGCATAACTGATGACCTTCCAATTTACCAGATCTTTAGAATGTAGTACAGGCAGTCCAGGTGCATTGCAGAAGCTGGATGCTACCATAAAATAATCATCCCCTACTCTGCATGCATCCGGGTCAGAGTAATCTGTGTATAAAATCGGGTTTGTATAAGTACCATCGCCATTATCAGCGATCCATGTCCTGCGATCTTGAATCATTGCAATTTCCTCCATTTTACAGCAAATATGTTGTTCTTGTCAGGTAACTATTCAGGACCCTATTCGACTCAATTTGCATGGCTCTGAATAGTTACTCATATTGTAGCAAACCAAACAGAACTTTTCCCGCCAGAACATCACATATTTGTGTCAGGAATTGCAAAATCACATACATATAAAATAGTTGTCAAATAATATTCTGCCATGATATGATAGCCATTAGAAATACCATGTAAAGGAGTTGTCGTGTCATGAATTTCTTTTATCAGTCCAGAGTAGAATCTTTCAGCAGTTTCCTGTCCAATGATAATACTTATCCCGCCCATCTGCACAGACAGGTCGAGATCATGTATGTATTGTCCGGTGAATTGGAGATCAGTATCGAACAGCAGACCTACTCTTTGCATAAAGATGACATATCTGTCACTTTTCCTGATAAAATTCATTCCCTGAATACGCCTGAATCCAGCCAAGTGCTTTTACTGGTATTTGATGTAGATTTTCTGTTGGATTTCCGTCCTGCTTTCACGGAATATATTCCCACAAATCCTGTTCTCAACCTGAATGATCTGACAGAACACGGCAGGAATGCTTTAAGCTGGCTTATTACTTTATCCAAAAACATGCCAGCCACCGCAGATATGCCCAATATTAATGATCTGCCAAACCATCCTGTTATCTCCGATACTACCAAGATCGTTGATGAACAAAAAGACATTTCTCCTAATTTATTATATACCAAAAGCTATCTGACCATTATTCTGACAGATATTTTCTCTTATCTGAATCTTGAGAAACGCGGTGGAAGTCTCAGCCGGAACATTTGTGAAGATATTCTGATCTATCTGGATCAACATTTTCAAAAGGATATTTCTCTGGAAAGTACAGCAAAAGACTTAGGGATCAGTAAATTCTATCTGTCACAGATTTTTTCAAATAAGCTCCATACATCCTTCCCTTCTTATGTCACCGCAAGAAGGCTTGATTTCGCTGAGAAGCTACTGGCTACTACTGACCGTTCCGTCACAGATATCGCGTTTGATGCAGGGTTTACAAGTCCAAGGACTTTCTTCCGCAGTTTTCAGGCTGCCTATAACACCACACCACATCAATATAGAAAAAGCCATAACAAATTCATGTCATGACTTTATTTCTAACAGTAACAATCATATCTTATTGCCTTACCATTTAAAGAATAATTTGGGCTTTTACCTGCTAAATAATCACTCTTTAAAGGGCGTTTCACTATGACTTTATCCGGTGCTGCTTTTATCGCTGCTTCGAATAATTTTTCTTCCTCAAAACAGGGTGGCTCCATTTTTCTGATTAATTGTAACTTCTTATTGGTAAGTCCGGACTTACGGCTTTCCGGAAACATGGGGTCCAAATAGATCAGATTCAAATCCGGCATTTGTTCCGATAACAATTCAATGCTGTTTCCAACAACCAGATGCATTCTGCCAACAATATCTTTTAACTGGGGATTTTTCTTTGCCCTTCTGATCGCATCTTTTAATAAAATAGCAATGACCGGATTCTGCTCATACATTGTGACTTCATATCCACACGCTGCAAGCAGAAGCGAATCCTCTCCCATTCCTGCTGTCGCATCAATTGCAGTCTTTTTCTCCTCTGTACTTTTGGCAGCACGAACCAGCATTTCATGTTGTAACCGTCCATTGCTGATTCTATGAACCATCCCCTCAAAATCTCCCTGATAAGTAAGCCCATATCCCGTTAATGAGATTCCTTTTGAGTCAAAAAGGAGTGTCAACTCTTCTCCCGGTTCTTCCATAATCATGAGAGAATATTTACCTGCAAATGCCTCTGCCTGATCTCTTTGACCGCCTTTTTTGATACAGACAGTTATCTTTTCTTTTATGCTATCATTCATTTACTACATGTCCTCTCTATGTCTTTTAATGCAGCATAAATTATCCTGCTTCATAATAAAGGCACTTATGAGTGATACCGCGATACTCAATTTCATCAGTGTAACTCAATTGTTTCATGCCACATTTTTCCATTACTCTGCGGCTTGCCTCATTCTCTTCAAAATATCCTGCTTTTACTTTACGAAACCCCATTTTTAACAGTTCTTTTATCATCATATGAACTGCCTCGGTAGCATAGCCTTTTCCCTGATAATCCGGATGAATGACATAGCCGATCTCAATCGTATCATTCTCCATACCACAGTCATTTATGAATCCAATCAATCGGTCATCAGCATAAATGCCATATGCCAGATGTTCAACATCCTCTATTTGGCTATAGGAAATAAGTGTTTCTGCCAATGCTGTTACCTGTTCCGTCGTTTTTAAATCAGGCACCATAAAAGTTTGTAAGTTATATTATTCCATGCTTACAGCTTGCTGTCAATTGACATTCCCTTAATGTCTTCTTCCGTCAGGGTATAATCATCCAGAATATTTTTAATTTCGCTGGTTGTACTGTCTTTTAACTGGTCATGTGTAAGAATACTTTCTGTCACAGCCCTGGTTTCAGTAACCGGCTGACTTTCCGCATTTCTCTCCTCCACACGTTCTTTGAGTTTCTTTTCCTTTTCTTCCTCTTCTGCCTTTTCTTTTGCTTTTTCTGCTTCTTCTTTGCGCTTCTCTTCCATCCGCTCCTGCATTTCCTTCATAGCGGTCTGGATCATATCTTTGCCTGCAGCATCCATAATGTCATCTGCTTCCTGCATGGCATTCTGCATATCCTGATTTTGTATCCGATCTATTTTGACTTGTCTGATAGAAGCATTTTCGTCCATCACGGTAGACTTGGCATCCTGGATCTGGCTATAGAATTCTGCCTCCTGTTTCGCATAATCTGCACATACTTCTTTGTACTCATCCTCTGAACAGCCATTCTTACGTATCTCTTCCTTTTGCTCCTCTAATTCCTTGATCTGTTCCTGTGCTTCGGCAATTTTAGCCTTGCTGTCACTTATTCTTCCCTTGGATTCTTCGATCCCGTTATCAATCTCTATCTCTTTTGCAAAAGCATCGCGGATAACTTTCATTGCCTTGTCCTGTGCTTCTTTTTTCTTCTGTGCCAGAGTGTCACTCTGATTCGTCTGTCCATTTCCTACAAAAATTGTTTTCTTATGTTCTGTTTTATCTGACCGTGTCTGCTGCGTATTCCATATATTTGCTGTTTTATCCTTTGTACGATTTTTCATATTCAATGTATAGCCCTGAATCTGCATATATGTTCCCCCCATTAAACTGTGTGATTAGACAGTTAGTTGCAAGATACAATTCATTCCTTTTATTATATATGTTTCGCAAACGTCTAAACTTTATAACATATATATCGGCAATCATTTGCAATAAAAAAAGGGCGAAAACTCGCCCTTTTCAGAATTCAGAATTTCTATTAATGATGGAATAATCTGATTCCTGTGAAGCACATCGCCATATTGTATTTATTACATGTCTCGATTACATTATCATCACGAATAGAGCCACCCGGCTGTGCAATATATTTCACACCGCTTCTGTGTGCTCTCTCTACATTATCACCAAATGGGAAGAAGGCATCAGAGCCAAGTGACACATCTGTCAGTTTATCCAACCATGCTCTCTTTTCTTCTCTGGTCAGTATTTCCGGCTTCTCAGTAAAGAAATTTTCCCATACGCCGTCTGCCAGTACATCCATATAGTCATCACTCATGTATACATCAATTGTGTTGTCTCTGTCTGCACGACCGATCTTTTCCTTGAAAGGAAGGCTCAATACCTTGGGATTCTGGCGCAAGAACCAGTTATCTGCCTTATTTCCTGCAAGTCTGGTACAGTGGATACGTGACTGCTGACCAGCACCGATGCCGATTGCCTGTCCACCCTTTACATAGCATACAGAATTGGACTGTGTATACTTCAAAGTGATCATTGCGATTGCCAGATCAATCTTCGCTGATTCTGGAATTTCCTTATTCTCTGTTACAACATTTGCAAAAAGCTCATCGTTAATTACCAGTTCGTTTCTGCCCTGTTCGAAAGTAACACCGTATACGTCCTTTGTCTCGATTGGATTTGGAACATATTCAGGATCAATCTTGATAACAGCATAATTTCCTTTTTTCTTTGCCTTAAGGATTTCCAAAGCTTCCGGTTCGTATCCCGGTGCAATGATTCCATCAGATACTTCTCTCTTGATCAATCTGGCTGTATCTACATCGCATACATCTGATAAAGAAATGAAATCGCCGAAAGAAGACATTCTGTCAGCACCTCTTGCTCTTGCGTAAGCACTTGCCAGTGGCGATAAATCTCCCATATCATCTACCCAGTAGATCTTACGCTCTACCTCTGTCAAAGGCAGCCCTACTGCTGCTCCGGCAGGAGATACATGCTTAAAAGAAGTAGCTGCAGGCAGTCCTGTTGCCTTTTTTAATTCCTTTACAAGCTGCCAGCCATTAAAAGCATCCAGGAAATTAATATATCCCGGCTTACCATTCAATACTTCAATAGGAAGTTCGCCCTCTTTCATATAAATGCGTGAAGGCTTCTGATTTGGGTTACAACCGTATTTTAATTCTAATTCTTTCATATGTGTACTCCTTAGTTATTCTTGTTGATGATCTTTGTTTCATATTTTCCTGTTGCAATATCAATATAACGTATGAACAGAGATACCTTATTTTCTGCATTCAGACTATTCCATACTGTATCAGCAAACTCATTCATATCATTTGGGATATCTACCAACTTCGGCTCACCTTCAAAACTTGGCAGGGGATTGCCATCACATTTATAAGTATGAATGAAATGCCCTTCTCCGGCTACCGGATTGCTATATGCAAAAGTATAACGGTTACATGCATCCGGATTGCCATTGTTGCTCTTTAAGATAGACATTGCATAATTATAGGAACCATCCTCGATATGAAGGATTCCAGAGATCCTCGGTGTATAGTTAGGTGCATCCGGTTCAAACTCTCTGGTACGCAGAGACTGTTCAAAAGTCTGCTGTTTATCCATTAATTCATAGATCGTATCTGTCTGATCGCCGTTGGTTACGATCGTCTTGTTTCCAAGGACTCGAACAGGTGCATAGATGATCAGGCTTGGATCACTTAACTTGGATGGGTCAAATGCCTGTGTTCTGATACCTTCTCCTTCCGTTACAAATACACGGTTTCTGCTGTTCTCACTTCTGCCCATGATGAAATATGCGATTGCTGCCTTTGTTCCATCAGGTGTCTTACCTATTACAATCCCTCTTCCCGGATAAGCGTTACTTTGAAGTTCCTGTGCCAGTGAAAGTTTTTTCATTTTTACCTCATTTCTGCGCTGCCTGCCTTTTCACAAGTCCACGGTGCAGCGCCACCCGGACTTGTTGTGTATCCTGTCCCAAGACATAAAAAGACCGTCTGGACATACAAATATATGTTGCCCAGGCGGTCGGCTCTTTATCAATATGATACACTCCCTGTAGGTACTCCTACACAGATAATCTGTTTCCGCCAGTTGTGTACTAAAGTCATCATAGCGGATTTCTTCCAAATTTGCAATATGTTTTTTATATTTGTTTTAATTCCTTCTCAAGCAGCTCCCTCGGTATCTCTCTGCCATGTGATGGAAGGAATAATCTGCATTGTTCCTGCAATAATTTCTTCCATGATACTTCTACAAGCCCCGGTTGATTCGCCCATGCCAGAAATACAGAAAAAACTGCCCGGCGGCGCATTACATCACCAACAATTGCTATTTCATCGTCTACAATAATACTGATACTGCCTTCTGAATGTCCCGGTGTTTCAAGAATCCTGATCCGATCATCTTCAAATAGTTCACTCCCCAAAGGCAGTGCCTGTGCTTCCCTGCACGCCGGATATTTATTCAGGAAAGGAATATAACTGACCATTCGCTCTATTGGCTCCATTGATTTACGAGCCGCCTTGGGAATCAGGCAATCTCCTGTCTGAATAAAATGTAATTCACTATCGTGAATATATACCGGGCACTGATACTCTGCTGCGAACCAGGCTGCTGCTTCCACATGGTTGATATGGGAATGCGTCAGTATGATTCCGCGCAAAGAATTAATACCACACTCCTGCATCTGCATAACAATCCTTTTCCTATCCATCAAAGCAGAAGTATCTACCATCCAGTAATTATCCGCATCCTGAATAAGAAAACATTTACATCTGACTCCATCCAGACGTATGACCGTTATTTTATTGTGTGTAATCCATTTCCTCATATATTAAATCTTCGCTTATATGCACAAGCGACTTACCCCTAAAAATATAAACTTATCGATTTCTAATCGATATCTTTATATTAACATAATTATTATGTAATAAAAACATGTTCTGCCATTTTCTAACAAATATGCCAAATATTATTGTGCAAATATAACTATGACTGTGATTTCTGCAATATAAATATCTGCTTTTTTGCATACTACGATGCATTCATTTCATGACATATTGCATGGATTCCATACATCAACGCCTTATATCCATCCTGGTATTTATAATTTACATTTGCTGCTAACATTCTGCTGATACCGGTAAGAATGATCCAAATACCTTCTGCTGCTTCTCTGCTTCCGGTCTGTGTATTAAATTCCCCTGATTCTTTCCCCTTTTCTATATATTCCTCAAGATTTTGGAGAATTTCATTATGAATTCCATCCTCATCTACCTGATATAATGCTGTGTAATATTGAAAAAAAGCATTTTTCTCATAAATGTAAGTAAATTCTGCCTGGATCAGAGATAAAAGATTTTCATAATAAGAGGCATCCGGTTTTAATGCTGCTCTTGCATTTTTGATCAGTTCTTCATTACAACGTCCTGCAACGATCAGATTAATTTCATCTACATCCCGAAACCTGTTATAGATAACTCTTCTGTCGCAGTTCAATTCTCTACAGATTCGCGTTACCGTCAATGCATCCGGACCTTCTTTACAGCCAATGTTAACAGCCAGATCAATAATTCTCTGACTTGTTTCATCTTCAATTCTTTTTCCTTTTGAAAAAGCCATTCTATCACCCCGCTTGCATAAAGCCATACTATACTATATATTTTATCAGCTAAATTGAGTGATATCAAGTAATTGTCTGTAAATTTATAATTTTTCATATTTTTTGTTCATCAAAATAAAAAGACAGCAAAGAATACTCTGCTGTCTTTTCCAGATAATTTATGCTTCTGATGTAATGGCATTACCGGTATATAACTGATAATATCTGCCCTGCTTCTCGATCAACTGGTCATGTGTACCACGTTCAATAATTCTGCCCTGCTCCAAAACCATAATACAATCACTGTTCTTAACCGTAGACAATCTGTGTGCAATAACAAAGGTTGTTCTGCCATGCATCAGTTTATCCATACCATCCTGGACGATCTTCTCTGTTCTGGTATCAATAGAACTGGTCGCTTCATCCAGAATCAATGCGGGAGGATCTGCAATGGCTGCTCTTGCAATAGCAAGAAGCTGTCTCTGTCCCTGACTGAGGTTCGCACCATCACCTGTCAGAAGAGTATCATAGCCCTGCGGAAGTCTCTCTATGAATTCGTGTGCATTTGCAAGCTTTGCTGCTGCAATGACTTCTTCATCTGTTGCATCCAGCTTACCATATCTGATATTCTCACGAACCGTAGCCGTAAATAAATGTGTATCCTGTAATACAATGCCAAGAGAACGTCTCAGATCAGCTTTCTTGATCTTATTTACATTGATTCCGTCATATCGGATCTTACCATCCTGAATATCATAGAATCGGTTGATCAGATTCGTAATTGTTGTCTTGCCTGCTCCGGTTGAGCCAACGAATGCAATCTTCTGTCCAGGTTCTGCGAACATCTCGATATTGTGAAGTACGATCTTCTCATCACTGTAACCAAAGTCTACATCATTAAATTCCACTTTACCTTCCAGTTTACGATAGCTGGTAGTATCTGTGTCCTTATGATAATGCTTCCATGCCCACATGCCTGTTCTTTTAGATGTTTCTCTTATTTCACCATTTACTTCTTCTGCATTGACTAATGTTACATAACCTTCATCAGCCTCCGGCTGTTCATCGATCATCTTGAAGATACGTTCTGCACCCGCCAGAGCCATAACAATACTGTTGAACTGCTGACTGATCTGGTTGATCGGCATGTTGAAACTCTTATTAAAGGTCAGGAAACTTGCCAGTCCACCAAGCGTCAGTCCCGCAATATGGTTCAATGCCAGAATACCTCCGACAATCGCACATACTACATAACTGAGATTACCAAGCTGTGCATTGATAGGTCCCAGGAAGTTCGCATATTTATTAGCATTGTATGCACAATCGAATAACTCATCATTGATTTCATTGAATTTATTGATATTTTCCTCTTCATGGCAGAATACCTTGACAACCTTCTGTCCTTCCATCATTTCTTCGATGTAACCGTTCACAGAACCTAATGCCTGCTGCTGTTTGATAAAATATTTACCTGAGGCTCCCGCTGCTTTCTTCGTTACATACAGCATCAGAGATACCATGATCATCGTAACAATCGTCAAAGGCCAGCTTAAGAACAACATGCTGAAAAATACGCTGACAATCGTGATCGCACTGTTAAGCAACTGTGGCATACTCTGACTGATCATCTGTCTCAGTGTATCAATATCGTTGGTATAGCATGACATGATATCACCATGTGCATGGGTATCGAAATACTTGATAGGCAGTGATTCCATCTTGCCAAACATATCATTTCGGATATTTCGCAGTGTACCCTGGCTGACATTGACCATGATCCTGTTATATACATAACCGGACAGAGCACCTATCGCATAGAAACAGCCTACTCGTACAATAGCATTCCATAATCCCGAGAAATCCGGATTCTCCTGTCCGATCAGAGGCATGATATAGGAATCGATCAGAATCTGCATAAACAATGTTCCCTGAATACTTGCAAATACACCTATAAAAATACAAATGACAACAATAATGACATGTGGTGTATAGCTCTTGAAAATATATCCCATCAAACGTTTAAAAAGTTTACCCGGATTCTCCACCTTAGGCTTAGGTCCTCTTGGTCCCCGTCTTCCACCAGGTCCATTCATCGGTTTTGCATTCTCTGCCATTATTTGTCACCTCCATCCTCATCAAAATCTCCACTGCCACCTGTCTGTGATTCATATACATCTCTGTAAATCTCACTTCTTGTCAGCAGTTCATCATGTGTACCAAAGTCAGAAATCTCTCCGTTATCCATGACAACGATCCTGTCAGCATGCTGTACACTGCTGATTCTCTGTGCAATGATAAGCTTCGTTGTATCGGGGATTTCTTCTGCAAAAGCCTTTCTGATCTTGGCATCTGTAGCAGTATCTACCGCACTTGTACTATCATCCAGAATCAGTATCCTGGGTTTCTTTAACAAGGCTCTGGCAATACAAAGTCTCTGTTTCTGACCACCTGACACGTTAGAGCCACCCTGCTCAATGTGTGTATTATATTTGTCCGGCATCTTCTGAATAAATTCATCTGCACAAGCCAGCTCACATGCCCTGATACACTCTGCTTCGGTTGCATTTTTATCACCCCAACGCAGATTATCCAAGATAGAGCCGCTGAAAAGCACATTTTTCTGCAATACGACAGATACCTGATTTCTAAGAGATTCCATGTCATATTCCTTTACATTTCGTCCACCTACCAGCAATTCGCCAGCCGTTACGTCATACAGACGGCTGATTAAATTGACCAGACTGGACTTGGCACTACCCGTACCACCAATAATACCGATCGTTTCACCTGATCTGATATCAAGATTGATATTTTTAAGCACAGGTTTACTGCCTTTTTTGTATGCAAAATCTACATTTTTAAATACAATGCTGCCATCTGCAACTTCCTTTACAGGGTTCTCATGGTTGGTAAGGTCTGTCTTTTCCTGCAATACCTCTGCAATACGTTTTGCACTGGCATAACTCATGGTCAGCATAACGAAGATCATAGATACCATCATGAGACTCATCAGGATATTCATACAATAAGTCAAAAGACTCATCATTTCACCTGTTGTCAGACCTCCTGCAACGATCATCTTGGCACCAAGCCAGGAAATGATCAGAATACATGCATAGACTGTGAACTGCATCAGAGGCATATTGATAACAACCAGTTTCTCTGCACGCAGGAACATGTTGTAAATGTTCTGGTTTGCCTTGGAAAATTTCTCCTTCTCATAATCTTCTCTTACATATGCCTTTACCACACGGATGGCAGATACATTCTCCTGCACACTGGCATTCAGATCATCGTACTTTTCAAATACCTGTCTGAAATACTTGGTAGCTCTGGAAATGATCATTGCAATACATGCACCCAGGAATATAACAGCGATCAGATAGGTACTTGCCAGTTTCGCATTGATAGAAAAAGCCATGATCATTGCGATAATCATAGATGCCGGTGCTCTCATCGCCATACGAATCAGCATCTGATATGCATTCTGCAGGTTCGTTACATCTGTTGTCAGTCTGGTGATCAGACTGGAAGTAGAATATTTATCAATATTGGAGAAGGAAAATGTCTGGATATTCTCAAACATTGCCTTTCTCAGGTTTCTGGCAAAGCCTGTTGATGCCCTTGCACCGTATTTTGCCCCCATCATACCAGCCCATAAACCGATGATAGCAGCCACTACCATATATGCGCCAACCTTGTATATATGGTTCATATTTCCCGCATTGACACCATCATCAATAATCGATGCCATTAACAGTGGAATAATCATTTCCATGATAACCTCAAGAATCATGAAAACGGGCGTCATAATGGAATCTTTTTTAAATTCCTTGATCTGTGCGCCTAATACTTTCAGCATAATATTTTCTTCCTTTCACAATTAGTCTTTGATTCTTTTGTGTATACACTCCTCTTTTTCACCCAGATTCTTACGAATCTTATCTGAAACAGCAAAAAAAGCCTCTATTTCCTCCTCTGTCAGATCTTTTCTGATCTGTAATTCCAGAGAATCCAATGTCTGTTTCGTTTTAAAATGCATTTCTTCACCGAGCGGAGTCAGGATGAGTCTCTTTAATCTGGCATCTCCGGGCACATTCTCACGTTCTATGTAGCCCTTCTTCTCCATAAGCTTCACAATACTGGTTACAGTCGACCGGTTCACTCCGAAGGTAGACTCTATTGTCTTCTGATAAACCGGCTGATCCTTGTGAAAATAGAGGTATGCCATGATCCAGCCATTCATCTGTGTTGCCTCATCTATCCCTGCCGCTGTCCCTTCCTTCATAAAACACCGGTTAAAATCCTGCTGCATCCTCCGAATGACATGTCCCATTGCTCTGTCCGGACCATTCTTCTCTTCCATAGTCACCCCTCTTTCTATAATTACCTATATAGTTTGATAGCAAATTGTTGTATATCAAACTGTTAGTCTATAAACAGTTTACATCTAAGCTATTTCATAGTCAATCGAAAGAAATATAAAGAATTTATAAAGTCTGTAATCTGGCATTTCAATACAAAATCAGTTATACTATAACAGCAGTTCAAGATAGAGAAAGGAAAAATGCACTATGGACAGAACACTTAACTATACGATTTTATTGGCTGAGGATGGTCAGACTGTAGGGGAATACCTCCGTCATCACGGTTATTCCCAGCCTATCCTGATACGTCTGAAGAAAACGCAGGAAGGAATTCTGCTCAATGGTGTCTGGTGCTATGTGAACACTGTAATGCATCCCGGAGATATTCTCACTGTTCGTATTCAGGATCATGATGGCTCTGCGGGTATTCCAGCAACAGAAATTTCGGATGAATCATTCATGTCTATGGTCACATATGAAGACGAAGATATTCTGGTCATAAACAAACCGGCAGGTCTGCCTGTGCACCCCTCTCTTGGACATTATGAAGATACCCTTGCCAATTACTGTGCGTGGCACTATGATAACCAGCTCGTATTCCGCTGTGTGAATCGTCTCGACCGTGATACCTCCGGACTGGTACTGATCGCCAAAAATATGCTAAGTGCCGCCGGCTTGTCACTGCAACAACAGGCAAGGCAGATTCATCGCACTTATCTGACTGTCGTAGAGGGAATCATTCCCGAATCCGGAACCATCGATCTGCCTATTGCCAGAAAAGAGGATTCTATCATTGAGCGTTGTGTTGATACTTTACAAGGAGAACATGCAATCACGCATTATCAGCGTCTTTCTACTGTTAGCCTGGATGGCTGTGAATACTCTCTGGTACAGATTCAACTGGAAACAGGCCGTACCCATCAGATCCGTGTCCATATGAAAGCAATCGGTCATCCCCTGCCGGGTGATTTCCTGTATAATCCCAATTATAAGCATATAAAAAGACAGGCTCTACACTCCTATCGTCTGGAATTTATCCATCCGATCAGTGGTAAAGCACTGTCCTTTACTCAGAATATACCGACAGATTTTGCATCACTGTTTCCTATGATTCCGTGATGCTTCTTATCTAGTCTTATGATTTCTGCTGTTCTATTCTCTCTGCAAGATCCTGTAAATATACCCAGCGATCCATCTTTTCATCCAGAAGAACCTGCGTAGTCTCCTTCTCTTTGGTCAAATCATTCAGTTTCACAAAATCTCTGGCATTTGCAGCAATGTCCTGCTCCAGCTTTTCTATTTTCTCTTCCAGAGCAGCAATATCATCATCTATTGTTTCATATTCCTTCTGCTCTTTATAGGTGAACTTCAATTTATCCTGACGATTCTTAACAGTCTTAAGATTCTTTGCTTCACTGCTCTTTTCTACAGGCTTCTCTTCAAAAGAGACTGCTTCTACGCCGTTTTCTTCCTGCATCTTCGCCTGATAATCTGTATAACCGCCCTCAAACTGTCTGATAACACCGTTTCCTTCAAAGGCAAAAATACGTCTGACCGTTCTGTCAAGGAAATAACGATCATGAGATACTGTGATCACAATACCGTCAAAATGATCCAAGTAGTCCTCCAGAATTGTCAAAGTACGGATATCCAGATCATTTGTAGGCTCATCCAGAATCAATACATTGGGGGCTTCCATCAAAACCCGCAGAAGGTTCAGTCTACGTTTTTCTCCACCTGATAATTTAGCCAATGGCGCATACTGTTTCTCAGGCGGGAACAGAAATCTCTCCAGCATAACAGATGCAGATACAGAACCATCTACCGTCTGTACATATTCAGCTGTATTACGGATATAATCTATGACACGCATGTCAGGTGCCATATACGCCAGTCCCGCTTCCTTATCCGTGCGAATCTCCTGCGCATAGTAACCGATCTTGATCGTCTGCCCTGTAATGACTTCTCCGGAATCCGGCTGTTCCATGCCGCAGATTATCTTCATCAGAGTAGATTTACCACAGCCATTCTCACCAATAAATCCAATTCTGTCGTTTTTCAGGAAAATGTAGCTGAAATCATTCAGAAGTACCTTATCACCATATGCTTTGCACAGATGATGCAGTTCCACTGTAGTCTTGCCCATTCTGGTGGTTACGGAACTGATATCCAGTGCCTCTTCCTGTGCAGGGCCTTTCTGAGCTGCCAGTTCTTCATAACGTTGAATGTGCGCTTTCTGTTTGGTAGATCGTGCTCTGGCTCCGCGCTGCATCCATTCGATTTCTACTCTGAGAATGCTCTGTCTCTTACGTTCTGTGGCAGCCTGCATTTCTTCTCTCTGTGCCTTTAACTGTAAAAATCCGGAATAATTCGTCTGATAGCTGTATGTTTTTCCTTTATCTATCTCTACGATTCTGTTCGATACACTATCCAGAAAATACCTGTCATGCGTTACCATGATGACCGCACCACGAAAGTTCTTCAGATATTCTTCCAGCCAGTCTGCCATGGAAGAATCCAAATGGTTCGTAGGCTCGTCCAGAACCAGTACATCAGCCTTTGCAAGCAGGGTATTCGCCAGTGCGATTCGTTTACGCTGTCCTCCCGACATATGATCTACAATCTGGTCGTAGTCAGTAATTCCCAACTTCTGCAACATGGTCTTGGCTTCACTCTCCAAAGACCATTCATTATCATGTCTGAGATTTCCTTCCATGACTGCTTCCAATACGGTAGAGTTTTCGCGAAAAGAAGGATGCTGCGGCAGATATCTTATCACAATATGATTTGCTCTGGTGATTGTGCCCTTTTCCGGTGTCTCCAAACCTACGATCATGCGAAGCAGGGTTGTCTTGCCCGTTCCGTTAATGCCGATAATGCCAACTTTCTCCTGCTCATCTACAGTAAAGGAAGCCTCATCGAACAGAAGACTGTCCGTATAGGACTTTGTAATATTTTCTACGTTAATCAAATTCATTGCTGCCATATATTCTAAAACTTCCTAATCTCTATGGAATCATCATCCGGTGTATTTTCAATGCTCTTTATTATGACTTCATAACCGAAGTTATCGTTGACCTGAACATGTACCTGTTCTCCCGCCTTGTGCCCCATCAGTGCCTTGGCGATTGGAGATTCGATACTGATCAGTCCCTGCAATGGATTATTGCGCACAGTAGTGACCAGACGGTACTTTTCGGTGGTACCATCTTCTACAAATTCTACCTCTACCGTTTTATTTAAGCCAACCTCGTCCTCTTTGGAATCATCTTCTATGATCTGCGCTGTTTTGATCATTCTCTCCAGATAACGGATACGGCTCTCATTCTGGTTTTTAAAACGTTTGGCAGCTTTATACTCAAAGTTCTCACTCAAATCACCCTGCGCTCTGGCTTCTTTGACATCTTCAAGGGCTTCCTGGCGCACGACCAGCTTACGGTGCTCAATTTCCTCTTCCATTTTCTTAATATCATTTCTAGTCAATCTGTCATTCATGTTAATACACCTACCTTACTATAACCTGCAAACTTTTTAAACGTTTGCATTTCACCTACGCTTTCTTTTTATGAATGAAATACAGTGGCAGTGCAACAAATACCATTCCACCAAGGATATTTCCAATTGTAACAGGAATCAGGTTGGAAATAAATCCGCCAATATTTACACTGGCACTGATCTGTGCTGCTGTAATACCATATAATTCTTCTGCCCTGGCAACATATGTGTCATTGGTTGCTGCGATGATACCTGCCGGAATATAGAACATATTGGCAACACAGTGTTCCCAGCCGCCTACTACGAAGGCACAGATAGGGAAGAAAATAGCCCATACTTTACCTGCGATGTCTTTGGCTGCAGTTGCCATTAATACTGCGATACATACCAGAATATTACACAGGATACCGGAACAGATTGCCTTGAAAGGTGTGATCGTACACTTACCATATGCTACCTTGATCGTAAATGCTCCAAGTGCTCCGCTGGTGTAATCCAACAATCCACTGTAATATACCAATATGGAAATGATGACAGCACCTGCCATATTGCTAAACCATACAACAACCAGCGTTCTGATCATCTGTAATACAGAGAAACGCTTATCTATTGTTCCTGCGATCATCAGACAGTCACCCGTAAATAATTCGCCGCCAACGAATACGATCATCATAAGTCCTACAGGGAAGATCGCTCCTGCGAGAGCCTTGGCAATACCCTGATTGGAGATATTATGTATTGCTGCACTGCTGGTTGCCCCACCAAAAGCAATAAATGCACCTGCCATAATACCAAGCAAAATACATTTCAGAAGTGGAAGCTGTACTTTACCTTCTCCCGCTTTCATATTTGCTTCAAACACCTGAGCCGGTGTATTAAAATTGTTTTCCATGCTGTTACGCTCCTTCTACATCTTGTTTAATCATTTGCTCTTCTATGATACATCATACTGAAGATTTTGAAAACTGTAAATCCTTTCATAAACTGCCAATTTTAATCAAAATGTTGTACAAAATCGCATACAAAAAGGACCAGAAGTTAAATTCTGATCCCTTTGCTCGTATTTCATTTGTCTTTTGTATAGTGCTTCTTGGCTGCCAGTCTTGCCATGGCACGTGCCATGTTTGCCTGTGACATATGGTATTCCTGAATACTCTGCTTCTGTCTCATAGCTTCCTGTGCACGTTCCAGAGCCTCCTGTGCTCTTCTTTCGTCGATTTCCTCAGGCTTTTCTGCGAAGTCTACCAGAATCGTTACACGGTTATAAGCAATCTGTGCATGTCCCACGCCTGTAACAGCTTCCAACCATGTTCCATCTTCAAGCTGGATTCTCATCGGGCCTTCTACCAATGCCATAACAGTATTCTCATGATGTGCCATAATACCGATAGAACCGTCTGTAGCACTTACAATAACCTGCTGGCATTTGCCTGTAAAAAAGGTTTTGTCGATTGCGATGACCTTTAATTCAAAAGTATTCATACGCATTACCCCATTGTCTTAGCTTTTTCTATAACATCTTCAATCGTACCAACATTGAAGAATGCAGCCTCCGGATATTCATCCATCTCACCACTGATGATAGCCTTGAATCCACGGATCGTTTCCTTTAATGGTACATATTTACCGGGAACACCTGTGAAGTTCTCTGCTACGTGGAATGGCTGTGAAAGGAACTTCTGTACCTTTCTTGCACGGTATACAGTAACCTTATCCTCTTCGGATAATTCTTCCATACCCAGAATAGCGATAATATCCTGTAACTCAGAATACTTCTGCAAAATCTCCTGTACGGCACGGGCTGTATTATAGTGTTCTTCTCCCACAACATCTGCTTCCAGAATACGTGAAGTAGACTCCAGAGGATCTACAGCAGGATAAATACCCTGTTCTACGATCTTTCTGGACAATACCGTAGTTGCATCCAGGTGAGCAAATGTAGTTGCAGGTGCAGGGTCTGTCAAGTCATCCGCAGGTACATATACTGCCTGTACGGAAGTAACAGAACCTTCCTTCGTAGAAGCGATACGCTCCTGTAACTCACCAACTTCTGTTGCCAGTGTAGGCTGATAACCAACGGCTGAAGGCATACGTCCAAGTAACGCGGATACCTCAGAACCAGCCTGTACGAAACGGAAAATATTATCAATGAATAACAACACATTCTGATGCTGTACATCACGGAAATATTCTGCCATGGTAAGTCCTGTCTCAGCTACACGCATACGTGCTCCGGGTGGCTCGTTCATCTGGCCGAAAACTAACGCTGTTTTATTAATTACTCCGGATTCTTTCATTTCTGTCCAAAGGTCATTACCTTCACGGGAACGCTCTCCTACACCGGTGAAGATAGAATATCCACCATGTTCTGTGGCAATGTTGGTGATCAGCTCCTGGATCAATACAGTCTTACCTACACCGGCACCACCGAACAGACCGATCTTACCACCTTTTGCATAAGGGGCAAGAAGGTCAATAACCTTAATACCTGTTTCCAGGATCTCTACTGCCGGGCTCTGATCCTCAAAAGCGGGAGGCTCTCTGTGGATGACCCATTTTTCTTCATTTTCAAGACTTTCACCGGAATCCAGTGTCTGTCCTGTTACATTAAATAATCTTCCCAAGGTCTTCTCGCCTACAGGAACCTTGATACCGCTTCCTGTTGCGACAACTTCCATATCTCTGTGAAGTCCATCACTGGAGGAAAGCATGATACAACGCACGGTATTATTACCGATATGCTGTGCAACCTCCATGATACATTTCTTACCATTGTTCTCGACTTCCAGCGCGTCCTTAATGAAGGGAAGATTGCAGCCTTCAAATTCTACATCTATTACAGGTCCCAGAACCTGTACAATTCTTCCTTTATCCATTTGACTTCTTCCTTTTCTGCGCCTTCGCACCGGCGATTACCTCAGTGATTTCCTGTGTAATCGCTGCCTGCCGCACTCTGTTATATTCTATGGACAGAGCTTTGAGCATGTCTGTTGCATTACCTGTTGCAGCATCCATAGCCATCATTCTGTCATTCTGCTCGCAAGCAAAGGATTCTACCAATGCTCCGTATATATAACCTGTTACATAATTAGGCACAATCGCATTCATAACATCATTAGGCGTGGGCAGATATCTTGTCGTATCTGACGCCATCAGTTCCATTCCGTTATTCATACTGAAATCTGCCTTGGACAGAGGCAGAAGCTTGAACATTTCCGCTTCACTGTCCATTCCGTTTATATTTCTGGTATATACGATATATACCTCATCCAACTTGCCTTCGTTATATCTGACAAGAATTTCCTCAGCAATGACTCTTGCCCTGTGAATGGATGGATTCTGTGCCGTATATTGAAAATGACGGTGTATCTTATAACCTTTCTTTTCAAAATAATTACGACCTATCTGACCAACCACGAACAGTTCACCCTGTGGATTTGCATCCAGCTCCTTTTGAACCAGCTTGATAACATTCTGGTTATAAGCACCTGCAAGTCCTTTATCTGCCGTAACAACAATATAGCCTACACGTTTCTTGTCAGGAGCTGTCTCTGTTCCAAAATATACATTCTCAATATCCGGAACATGACGCAGGATTCTGGCGATAGAACCCTGAATGGCATAGAAATGTGCAGTGGAAGCCTCCATTGCCTTCTTTGCCTTTTTCAGCTTGGATGAAGAAATCATATACATGGCATTGGTAATCTTCATTGTATCCTGAATGCTTCTCATTCTGGTTTGAATTTCCTTAGTGTTTGCCATATTACAAATACCTTTCTATTACACGTGGATTTTATCCACGCCAATTACATTTGCGCTGATTTCATTTCCTTAACTGTTTTGATGATCTCTTCTGCAAGTTCATCTGTCAGGACCTTCTTATCCTCCAGTTCATGAATGATCTCACCATTATGGTCTCTTACATAATCAAGCATATCCATCTGGAATTTCTTGACATCCTTAGTAGGTACTCCCATGAACAGCTTATTATTAGCTGCACACAGTGTAATAACCTGCTCTGCCATGGAAAGAGGTCTTCCCAGAGGCTGTTTTAAGATTTCCATCAGTCCTTTACCATATTCCAACTGCTGTTTGGTCGTATCGTCCAGATCAGAACTGAACTGTGTAAAGACTTCCATCTCTCTGAACTGTGCCAGATCGATACGGATACTTCCGGCTGCCTTCTTCATTGCCTTAGTCTGTGCTGCACCACCTACACGGGATACAGATAAGCCGACGTTAACGGCAGGTCTCTGACCGGAGAAGAACAGTGAGCTTTCCAGGAATATCTGACCATCTGTAATGGAAATTACGTTGGTCGGGATATATGCAGATACGTCACCAGCCTGTGTCTCAATAATAGGCAATGCTGTGATAGAACCGCCGCCTGCCTCTGGAGTCAGTCTGGAAGAACGCTCCAGTAATCTGGAATGTAAGTAGAATACGTCACCGGGATATGCTTCACGTCCTGGTGAACGCTCCAGCAACAGAGATAATGCTCTGTATGCAACTGCATGCTTGGACAGATCATCATATACGATCAATACATCCTTGCCCTTATACATGAAGTACTCTGCAAGAGATGTACCTGAGTACGGTGCAATGTACTGTAAAGATGCAGGATCACTGGCTGTTGCAGATACAACTGTTGTATAGGAAAGTGCATCATGCACTTCCAGAGTACGAACCAGCTTGGCAATTGTAGATGCCTTCTGACCGATTGCAACATAGATACAGATAACGTCCTTACCCTTCTGATTCAGAATGGCATCCATTGCAATACTGGTCTTACCAGTCTGTCTGTCGCCGATGATCAACTCACGCTGTCCACGTCCAATAGGGAACATGGAGTCGATTGCCAGAATACCTGTTTCCATTGGTACGCTGACTGATTTACGATCAACGATACTTGGTGCATCGTTTTCGATTGGACGATAATCAACACTTGGAATCTCACCCTTACCATCAATAGGCTCGCCAAGTGCATTGATAACTCTGCCAAGGAAGCCCTCACCTACAGGAATACCTGCACGTTTGCCGCTTCTGATGACTCTGGTGCCCTCTTTCATACCGGTATCACGGCCAAAAAGGATACATCCGATCTCATTTCTTCTGATATCCTGTACCATGCCCTTTACGCCTGTATCAAAGATTACGATCTCACCATACATTGCATGGTCAATACCCTTGATCGTAACAATACCATCACCGATCCAGGTTACATTACCTACTTCACGTTTGCTGGTATCAAAGGCTGACTCATCGATCTCAGTCTTTAAGATCGTAATGATATCATTCATATTATCAGCAGATGCTACGCTGTCCTTCATAGTACGCTCGATCTGCTGTAATCTGCCGCGCATACTCCAGTCGTATTCTTCATTACCTGCACGGATAATGAAGCCGCCCAGCAGATTCTTGTCTTCCTTGAGAGTAACATCTAATGCATCAGCATGGCATTTCTCTTTAAGGAATTCCTTCATCTTATTCAATTGGTCTTCTGTAGGAGGAACTACATATGAAATCTGTACTGCAAGATTAGGGTTGTTCTCTACCTTGCGCAGCTCCTCATTGTAAGCTTCTACTATCTCAGAGAAAAGGTTGAAATCATGATGATCGCATAAAAGTTCCAGAAAATCCCTAATCTGTTTTGGGAAAATCATCTCGATCAAATGAATCTTCTTCTCCAGTTCGACTGTTGGGTTCTCAAAGTCTACCTTAACCTGAGGTAAAGCTTCTAATAATTCGACAGTCTGCTTTACATCCTCCGGGGATACAGACAGTCTTTTCATTTCTTTTGCATAATCAATCACTGTCTGTGTCATTTCGTTTCACCCATTTCTGCGATAAAATCGTCATAAAGCTTCTGACTGTGTTCAGGAGATACCTGATCTCCTACTACCTTACTTGCTGCCGCAACAACAAGATTCTGAATTTCAGACTGCATACTGCGAAGAGACTTGTTCTTTTCTTCCTGAATGGTTTCTTCTGCTTTCTGCATTCTCTTTGTAACTTCATCGTCTGCTGACTTCACAATACGATCGTACTCTACTCTTGCTTTTTCTCTTGCTTCCTGTACCAGTTTAGCAGAATCTTCCTTGGCATTTGCAAGGGAATCTTCGTACTGTTTCTTTAAGTCATCAGCCTTCTTCTGGGCTTCATCAGCCTCATCAAACTGCTTCTTGATTGCTTCTTCTCTCTGTGCAATGATATTGTTTACCGGCTTGAACAGGAACTTCTTCATCAGGAAATAGAGAACCAATAAGTTGATGATTGTGAAGACCAGATTAATATCCAATCTAAGCATAATCTTTTCCTACCTTCCTGCTTATTTCAAGAACATAATTACAAGGATAGCGATAACGAAACCGTAAATAGCTGTTGCCTCGGCAAGTGCACAACCAAGAAGTAACAGTTTGGAAATCTTGCCTTCTGCTTCCGGCTGTCTTGCAACTGCTTCTGTTGCCTTACCTGTTGCGATACCGATACCGATACCTGCTCCAAGACCTGTTAATACTGCAATACCTGCTCCAATACCTAAGATAGCGCTCATAAAATTATTCTCCTTTTTCTAATTAATTGTTTCTAACTATTCAGAATAGTTACTCGATAGCTTCCTTAATAAATAATGATGTTAAGAATACGAATACATATGCCTGAATCAATCCATCGAATATATCAAAGTATAAACTGAACGGGATTGGCAAAATAGCCGGCATGATAATCTTAAGCAGCTCCATAACTACGAATGCGCCCAGTACATTACCAAAAAGTCGCATACATAAGGATAGCGGTCTGATAAATATCTCCAATACATTTAAAGGTGCCACAACGGCTACAGGCTCCGCAAAGCTCTTCGCCCAGCGTTTCACGCCCTTTGCATGGATTCCGGAATATTCGATCAGAATAATACTCATGATTGCCAGTGCGCCTGTTACATTCAGATCCTTTGTAGGCGGTTTCATACCAAACAGTCCAATGATGTTTGATATACCAATGTATACGATAACCGTAACCAGATAAGGTACATATCCGGCGCCTTCTTCTCCGATGATGCCTTTTACCATATTCTGCAGTCCGCATACTGCCGTTTCCAGAATAACCTGTCTCTTACCAGGGTTCTGTACTTTAAGATTTCTGGTCATGCAGATAGCCAATATCAGCATAAATGCCATAATGACCCAGGTGATCACGACTGATTCTGCAACTTCAATGCCACCGAATATGGGGATCGTAAAGGCAGTATCACAGTTCAACTCTTCAAGCAGTTCGTTTGCAATCTGTTCCATCTTCCATTCATCTCCTTTCCTTCTTGATTATTTTTGATATGATATATAATTTTGTGAAAGCATTATCATACTTTCTTTGTGTATAGAAAGGGAGAGAACATTTTGCTCCCTCCCCCCGAATGCTTTCATAGATATTTTACTTCTTATTTGTCACTCTTTCAAGTCAAAAAGTAACATATTTTTTTAAAAGTTTAAACAATTTCTTGTAATTTTGACAATAGGTTCACATAATTTTATTGATAAAGGATAACAAAATCTGTGAAATCAACACATGGTACAGCAACATTTCCCGCCTCATCGATAGTGGTACTATTCAGGAATTCTATTCCCTGTGTTGTAAGATTTCTCTGGAAAATAAATGCTGTCCTGCCGGCATTCTCTTTACCCAGTGACATTACGGTTGCAAGCTTGACACCATAAATAGCCTTCTTTCTTGGATCAAGCACAAATGATTTGAATCCCTGTCCGAAATCCTTGTCTTTTGATACCATGATATTCATATCCAGATCTCCTTTTACCTGTGCAAGCACTGCTGCTGTGTATGCTGTAATTACTCCATCCTCCCATGAAAATACATATGTTGCCCCACTGGCTGCCATTTTGGCTACTACCGCTGCCGGAATGATCATATTGGAATGGGACTTTAATGTAAGATTTACAACTGTCTGCTGTACTGTTGCTGCATTTTCAGCAGAATCAGACAGGGGAACCATCTGTGCCTGTGCATCGGCAAATGCGCGGTCAACGACTTTATCCCAGCCTGTTACTGTAGTCCCATCTATCGAGGTATACTCCGGTTCAGTCATTACTCTTCCTGTTGTTATACCGGCGTCACTGCTCTGGCTTTCATTATTTCCTGTATTTTCCTCAGAATCATTTTTAATCTGTGGTCTGTCTGATGGTTTGGCTTTGCCTACCTTTAATACGACTGTACCTCCGTCCTTTGCAGCAGGTATTTCGATCAGTACCATACCGTCTGCATCGCCCTGATACTGACTGTTGCTGTATAAATCTGTATATGTCGTATTGGCCGCCAGCTTCAGTTCTACTGTTCTGCTTTCATTTTCATTAATATTAAATCCTACATATAAAGTAGTATCACCATAGCTTCTGGATGCTACCAGTGTACCGTCTGCATCATCTGCTGCTACTGTAGTTCTGCTGCCCTTTGCAAAAACATCCGTATAAGAATTACGAATTTCAAGCAGTTTGGAATAATGTCCAAGCATATCATTGTCATCATTTGCAATTGACCAATCCATATCATAACGATTCGTCTGGTACGGCCAGTTATTTGCTCCTGTCTGTCCTAATTCTTCTCCATAATAGATAACCGGCTGTCCTTTTGCCGTGATCTGCAAAGTTGCTGCAACTTTCATCAAGGCATAAGCCTTGTCAGCATCTACGCAATTGCCTTCATTCATCAAGCGGTACATCAGTCCATCCTCATCATGACTGCTGAGGAAACTTCCCATAGTTGCCGTGTTGTCAATTCCTGCATTCCGGCTTTCCATAAAGTTTTCTACTGTAGATAAATTACCGCTTACAAATGAAATTGCCTGGTCATTGAAATCAAAATCAAGTAAAGAATCCATCTGGCCAGTTCTAAGCTGCCCTGCATTCGTTGCATATCCTGCCCCTGCATATTCACCGATCATCTTAAAATCAGGATCAATATAGGTTAATGCATTTTTAAATGCTTTCCATGTTGTATCATCAACATGCTTTACTGTATCTACTCTGAAATAATCAATATCATAATTACCTACCCAGGAAGTCTGCCATGCGATGAGCAGATCTCTTACCTGCTCATCCTCTGTTACAAAATCAGGAAGAGAAGATAATGCATCTTTCTTATCATCACCTTTTACTGTCGTAAATTCATCACGAAGCATACTCTTGCCTGCAATATAAGTATTATTAAAGGCATCTTCTGTACCGTAACCTGCATGATTCAGAACCACATCCACCATTAACTTCATTCCTCGGGCATGCAGCGCATCAACAAGTTCCTGCAATTCCTCCGGTGTCCCCAGATGTTTATTAAGCTTTGTAAAATCACTTGCCCAGTAACCATGATATCCGGAATTATGCTGTCCGTCATATCCATCACAGTTAAGTGTATCTTCTATATTTTCTACAATAGGTGTGATCCATACTGTATTTACACCAAGTTTCTGCAGATAATCAAGTTTGGACTCCAAACCTCCAAAATCGCCTCCATGATACATGGAACCCTCTGCTGGTGCATAAGTACCTGTACCATATGCATCATTGTTGCTGCTGTCGCCATCAAAGAAACGGTCTGTAACCGCAAAATAAATTACTGCTTCATCCCAGTCAAAACCGTCATTATCCCTGTCCTTTACAGTTACATGTGCAGTGGTCGTATAAAGGTTGCCATATTGGTCCTTTACAGTTACAGGAATATTTTTTACACCTGTAGAAACTCCCTCTTTTAATGCGATCGTACCTTCCATCAATTCTGTATCAATGGCGAAACTGCTGCTTTGACCTAATTCTGACAAATCTGCATATGCTTCAACTGCCTCGATCTGCTGTGTTTCATCAGACTGCAATGTCAGTTTCAATACAGCGTTATCATTATAATCAATTTCGGAAGGAATGACTTCTGCCTGTACATCTGCATCAAATGCCGTATAAGTATAAGCAGAATATGTTGTATCATTTACAACTGCTGTTTCTGTATTGAATCGATCTGTCACCAGCCCGCCATTTACCAGATAACCATAATAATGATCACCTTCTGTTAATTTGCCTGTATAATAATATCTCTCATTTGCTTCGTCATAAACCATAGGATACTTTTCACCATCCCAGATGAGTTCAACATGATCTTTTAATGTAGATTCTTCATATTTTCTAAAAAGGGTATCATCTCTGTAATAAAAAGTAACTCCACTATTAATAACGTCTGTTACATAACCAATATTATATGGCAGATTGCCCACAACACCTTCCCCCTGTATAAAAGATTCCTTTACAACACTTTGATCCAGAGGAATCGCTACGGTATGATCTCCGCCATCTTTCTCAGCCCATGCATTATCTGTTTCACTTCTTCTCATACAGAAAGAAATACTTTCTTTTGTATCTGCGACCGGAATTCTGGCTACCATCTTGCCACCAAGTTTTTCAAAATCAACTGATACTTCACTGCCATAGCCCGTATTCCAGCTATAAATATTCCATCCGTCATAATCGCCTGCCGGTCTGTTGTACTCAACAATAACATAACGACTTTCTCTTTCTACGATCTCAGGAAGTTCTGTGTAAACACTGGCATCTCCGTTGACCAGATATAAAGTCACATTTTCCTGTTTCTGTTCGTTATCGTAACTTTTGTCAACATCCTGCCATGCCCAGTCATCATAAGCTCTGGGAATGATATATAACACTTCATAGTCGCTTGATACTTCCGCTTTCAACCAGGTATTGCCATCGGCCAGTTCCTCTGTATCCTGGAAGAAATACTGCATTCCATTCTCATTATCAGACCATATCCATAAAGAAGCTCCATCTACATTCTTGTGGTTCGCATCCAGATAATAGATGGTATACTGATATGCACCCTGTTCTGGATCTTTGTCTTCTCCCACCTGAACCAGACTGTTACCACTGCTTTGCAGATCATTACGTGGGTCAGTTACCCATGTACTACCGTTGATAACGAACTTATATTCATACTTTCCATCTGCTAATTTCCTGGTAATGCTCCAGAATCCGGTCTTTTCATTATAAGTCATGACATCAGCAGAAGGATTCCATTCATTCATCTGGCCTGCCAGACTCACGCTGTCTGCTGTTGGTGCAAAATAATAAAAGGTTACCTCATTGCCATTCACCACAGGACTCTTAACCGATGCGTCATCTTCTGGAAGTTTCGTAATATGAAAAGCAGCATTACTACAGTTAAGGTCATCTGTCTGTACCCCATTTACTTCCAGACAGTATGTATATTCTCCCTGTTCGCTGACAGTTGCAGATAATAAAGCACTATGATAAGCGTCCTGTGTCATAGTAACTTTATGATAATTGTTATCCTCTGCTGTTTTATACAAAAGGCTGACCTGTTCATCTCCGGTTGGGTAATAGAAAATGCTGACACTTCCATCAGCGTTATAAACAGGATTACGCAAAATTTCTGAATTACCACCATTGCGTGGATTGGTAGCATCTCCCACCCAGTTATCATTTACTACAATACCGTATTCATATGACTTTTCCAAGGAGAGCTGCGTTGTTGCACTCCATACACCATTCTCATCCTCTGTCATATAAAAATACTGACTCCAGTCTCCTGACCAGGAACCTTTTACATAAGCAGATTCCACCTTTTCTCCATCCTGTGGATAATAATGAAATGTAACTTCTCCATCTTTGCCAATTGTCGGACATGTTCTGGTAACGTTTCCAATCAAGGCATTCAAATATACTACGTCATCTTCCAAAGGAACCTCCTCAGTAGTTTCTTCCACTGATGTTTCCTGTGTTGACTCCTCCTGTATATCCTCTTCAATGCTGCTCTCCTGTATCTGATCCTCCTTTTCATCTTCAGATACATTTGTGTTTTCGCCTTCATTTAGGCGTTCCCCTTCCGTCTGTTCTGCCGTTTCTGACTCATCGACAGCCTGACTGGTTTCAGCAACACTTTCACTGCCGTTCTCTGTCAATTCTTCTGCATCAGCCGTAATTGGGCACGCAGACAGGACAAGTGCTGCAGATAAAATCCATGCAGTTGATCTCCGCATTGTACTACTTCCCTTAACTCGTTTCATGTAATGCCTCCTTATATATTCCTCCCTGGTACAGAATCGTGCACTATTTTGCACATATTCTGTACCTTTCTCACGAAATGTTTCGTGTTTTTTCGTATTCCATTATAGCTCTGTTTTTTATTTTGTACAATCTGTATATAATTTGAATAGTTAACAATATTATTCTATACATTTTGTGACTTTTGGAGAATTTTTGCAAAGTACTTGAAAACAAAATGCTATTATTGTATTCTTATTTTTTGGGGTAACGAAATTTTACGAAACTCCACTATTTTGTTGAGAGAAGGGAATCATACAATGGTCACAATAAAAGATATCGCAGACAGATTGGGTATCGCTCCCAGTACCGTATCAAAAGGACTTAATGATGCAAATGATATCAGTCCTGATCTAAAACAACTGGTATTGGATACTGCAATCGAAATGGGATATGTTACCAAGAAAATGAAAAAAGAGACTCGTAAACGTCTCTGTATCTTTGTAGAAAATATGTTATATCTGAAAGAAGATGATTTCGGTTTCGACATCGTTCTGGGATTCAAGCAGGCTGCCGTCCGTGACAAATGGGATGTCCATATCGTAGAAATGAATCCCATTCTTCAAATGAAAGAACCTTACGACCGCTATATGATGCGTAATCATTATCATGGGGGATTCCTGATAGGTTTCGCCCTAAAAGACCCCTGGATGAAACAGTTGGAATCAACAACAATTCCTACCGTTCTCTTTGATAACTATATCCGTAAAAATCCTAATGTCGCTTACACAGGTACAGACAGTTTCGAAGGTATTGATCTGGCTATTGACCATCTGACCCAGCTTGGTCATACACATATTGCACTGTTAAATGGTTCCAAGGACTCCATGGTCACTGCGAATCGTTATGAAGCCTATGTCAGCAGTATGCAAAGTCATGATCTGCCTGTAAACGAGAATCTGATCGCCTATGGTTATTATGTAGAGGAAAGTGCAAAATATCATTTTGCTGATTTATTAAACAATGGTGCTACAGCCATTTTATGTGGTAACGATCTCCTTGCGATCGGTATTCTCAAGGAATGTCAGCGTCTGCACATTAAAGTTCCCAGAGATATCAGTATTGTAGGATTCGATAATTTGCCGATTTCCGCTGAATGTACTCCTGCGCTTACAACAATCAGCCAGGATAGAATCGACCTGGGTAAAAGTTCCTATGCCGCTCTGTACTGGCTGATAGCTAAAGTTCCTATTTCACGTTCCCTGCTTCGTCCCAGTCTCATTGTACGGGAATCCACAGGAAAAGTTCCTGTTTAGAAACCTAATTTCTTATAAATGTCAAAACAGTCAAATGTTGCAAAATAATCTCTGGGGGTTTCAGCCCTGCGGATCAGTTCAAAACTGCCATCCTGCTTCAGCAGAACTTCTGCAGAACGAAGCTTACCGTTATAATTATAGCCCATGGAAAATCCGTGTGCACCGGTATCATGAATTGCCAGATAATCACCCATATCAATCTTTGGAAGCATTCTGTCAATTGCAAATTTATCATTATTCTCACATAATGAGCCTGTTACATCATATTTATGATCACATGGCTCATTTTCTTTACCAAGGACAGTGATATGATGATATGCCCCATACATCGCAGGACGCATCAGATTTACGGCACATGCATCTACTCCAATGTACTCCTTATGGGTATGCTTCTCATGAATCGCTTTTGTGATCAGGTGTCCATATGGTGCCATCATAAACCTGCCAAGTTCCGTATAAAGAGCCACATCACCCATTCCAGCCGGAACCAGTACTTCTTCATACACTTTTCTGACACCCTCGCCAATTACTTTAATATCATTCGGCTCCTGATCCGGTTTATAAGGAATACCTATTCCACCAGACAGATTTATAAATTTAATATCTGCTCCCGTCTCTTTTTCCAGTTTAACGGCAACTTCAAATAAAGTCTTTGCCAATGTAGGATAATATTCATTGGTGACAGTATTGCTTGCAAGAAATGCATGAATACCAAAATTCTTTGCGCCCTTTGCTTTCAGTATTTTAAATGCCCCAAAGAGCTGTTCTGTTGTCATTCCATATTTTGCATCTCCCGGGTTATCCATAATGCTGTTACTGATCGTAAAATATCCGCCGGGATTATAACGACAACTTATCGTTTCCGGTATCTTGCCAATTGCCTTTTCCAGAAAATCAATGTGCGTGATATCGTCCAGGTTGATCGTAGCACCTATCTCATTTGCATATACGAATTCTTCTGCCGGTGTGTCATTAGAAGAAAACATAATATCTTCTCCTTTTACTCCCATTGCATGACTCAGCATTAATTCTGTCAGAGATGAACAATCGCAGCCACAACCGTAGTCGCGCAAAATATCGATCAGGAATGGATTAGGAGTCGCCTTTACTGCAAAAAATTCCTTGAACCCTTTATTCCATGCAAAAGCGTCTTTTAATTTCTGTGCATTCTCACGGATTCCCTTTTCATCATAAATATGGAAAGGAGTGGGGATGGTCTTTACAATTTCTTTAATTTGCTCTTTTGTGACAAACGGTATTTTTTTCATAATTTTCTCCTCCATCTATTCTTTTTTAAGTGTTATCAGTTCAATCTCATTTTTCATGGATTCTTTGAATACATTTACAAAATTCTTCTGACCGCAGTACAGGCAAGTATCTGTATTACTTCCAGTCATGTCACCAGTCAGAACATATTCCGAATCCACGATCAATCGTACCTGTTCCTCTTTCTTCTCTGTATAATAGACCTTACAGCCTTCTATCCCTACAGGTTCGTTAATGATCAGAACTACCTTCTTACCTTCTTCTACCAGTCTGCATATATCCTCTCTGAAAAGTTCTACATATTTCACAGGCATGGACAAATACATCCGGTATTTCACATGAGCAAGCATAAAACGTATTCTGTCCATAATATGCTTATGGCTCGAAATCGTAATATACCCTTCACAATTATTGCCAATCTGAGGCATCTGCTGCTTAAGATTATCCATTGTTTCAGTCAGATGACGGATCCTGTTCTTACAGAACTCCTCCACATCTACTGACGTATATTTATTTGTCTCTCCTTCGAGCAAATATGCCGCTCCTTCTTCTACAAGACTCGCCAGCGCACTGTATACATTAGAGCGGGAAATTCCTGTTATCTTGGACACCTCATAACCGGATAATTCACGATTGCTCGCCAGACAGATATAGATAGAAGCTTCCTGTCTGGTTAATCCAAACTGCATCAATCCATCAATTAATTCGGTTTCTTCCATTTATCTTTGCCTCCATTTAGTAGTACTTTTTAGAACTACTATACTATGAATACTTTCAAATGTCAAGAAGGCCCACAGATTTCACTGTGGGTCCTCTTAATTATACATTCTCTATTTGCCAGTCAATCGGTGTAACTCCGTTTTTCTCAAGAAATTCATTCGCCTGACTGAAATGTTTACATCCAAAGAATCCTCTGTATGCTGACAACGGGCTTGGGTGAGGTGCTTTCAGTATCAGGTGTCTGGGATTCGTAAGCATGGGGATCTTGCTCTGAGCAGGTCTGCCCCACAACATATATACAACAGGCCGATCCTGTTCATTTACTTTCCTGATAATAGCATCTGTAAAATATTCCCATCCCTTCCCCTGATGGGAATTAGCCTGATGTGCTCTTACTGTCAATACTGTATTCAGCAAAAGTACACCCTGATCTGCCCATTTCTTTAAATATCCATTATTTGGAATATAACATCCCAGATCATCCTGTAATTCCTTATAGATATTCTGCAAGGAGGGGGGAATCTCCGGCTGAGTTGGTAATACTGAAAAGCTAAGACCATGCGCCTGATTTACATTATGATAAGGATCCTGTCCCAAAATGAGAACCTTTACATCTTTTAGCGGAGTCAGATGCAGTGCATTGAATATATCATCAGCAGGCGGATAGATAACATGTGTACTATACTCCTGTCTCACGAAAGTATACAATTGTTTATAATAATCTTTGTGAAATTCCTCTTGTAATGCCGGTAACCAGTCATTTGATATCATTGGCATCCGTCTTCACACCCTTTCTATAATCTGACTGAGACACCACGTTCTCTCAGATATTGTTTTACTTCATTGATCTCAAGTTCTTTAAAGTGGAACAGCGAAGCTGCCAGTGCCGCATCTGCCTTTCCTTCCTCCAGTGCATCATAGAAATGTTCCAGTTTACCTGCGCCACCGGAGGCTATGACAGGAACAGATACATTTTCTGATACCATTCTGGTCAGTTCAATATCATAGCCATTCTTTGTTCCATCACAATCCATACTGGTCAGAAGGATCTCTCCGGCTCCCAGTTTATCTGCCTGCATCGCCCATTCAACAGCGTCAATTCCCATATCCACTCTGCCGCCGTTCTTATATATATTCCAGCCTGAACCGTCAGCTCTCCTCTTTGCATCTATTGCTACTACAACACACTGTCTGCCGAATTTATCAGCCGCCTCACTGATAAGAGCAGGATTCATGATCGCTGCACTGTTAACGGCAACTTTATCTGCCCCTTCTCTCAGAATTGCCTTGAAATCATCCACTGTTCTGATACCGCCGCCTACTGTAAAAGGAATAAATACCTTTTCTGCCACTTTACGAACCATATCTACCTTCGTTGCACGATTATCGGAAGATGCTGTAATGTCCAGAAAGACAAGTTCATCTGCACCTGCCTTGTCATAGGCTGCAGCCACTGCTACAGGATCTCCGGCATCGATCAGATTAACAAAATTAACACCCTTCACAACTCTTCCATTATTTACATCAAGACACGGAATAATTCTTTTTGTATGCATTGGTTCTCCTCCATTCTATTTCTGCACATTCAGAAAATTTCTTAAAATCTGCATGCCAACTTCTGAGCTTTTCTCAGGATGGAACTGACACGCAAATACATTATCCTGTTCTACGGAGGCATGAATCAACGTAGCATATTCTGTCGTTGCAGTTACAATGGCAGGATCTTGTGCCTGCAAATAATAGGAATGAACAAAATATACATAGGAATCCTGTGGAATTCCCGTAAATAATCTGCCCGGATTAGGATATTTCAATGAATTCCAGCCAATATGCGGAATTTTCAGGTTTTGATCTTCCGGGAGCCGTACTACTTTTCCCTTGAGGATGCCCAGTCCCTCTACCCCTTCACTTTCCTCACTTGATTCGAACAAAAGCTGCAATCCCAGGCAGATTCCCAGAAAAGGAGTATGATCTGCTACTACTTCATGAATCACCTTATCCAGTCCATATGTTCTTAATTTGTCCATAGCATCACCAAAAGCTCCTACGCCGGGAAGTATAACTCTGTCAGCGCCCAGAATCATATCTCTGTCTCTTGTAATGACTGCATCTTCTCCCAGATACTGCAATGCCTTTTCCACGCTCTTGATGTTACCTGCATCGTAATCTATAATCGCTACCATACTTTTGTCCTTTCTTTATCATTTCATAATCCTGCCGTCACTTTACTGCAATACAGCGTTAATTTTTTACATGATACCTAAGTATAAAATAAAATCAAAAAAAATGCTATACTGCATTTACATAAATATACAGTATAGCATTTCAGATTACATATCTTTTTTCACCAGGACATTACTGCTTCCATTTATAATGTGTTCCAAAGCCAAAGTATATGCTACCTGATCTTTTTCCTGTAAAAGAGCTTTTGCCTCTTCTTCATTCAATCCATAGTTGGAACTTAAAATATTCAGAATCTCTTCTTTGATAGAATCAACCTCTGTAAGCACTCCATAGGTTTCCGCATCCAGATTGATCGCATCATATGTCTGCAAGCCTGTGATCAATGCATTTAAAGCCTCTACATTCTGACCCAGCTTTAAATGATTCTGATAAGAATCAAGTTTACGCTGCATGGTAAGGATCACTTTACTCTTACCCTCTATCAGGCTGTCTGATTCATCCAGTTTCTCACCATATGTTTCTACATATACGCTCTTGTAATCGCCTGAATAATAAGCTCTTCTGGCTCTGACAAGGCTGCTCTGTACAGATGCATAGTTGGAAAACAGAAGGATTCCCGCAAGTACAGATGCTGCAAATACGGTTACCACAGCTATTTTCTTAGGAGAAAGCCTCTTCTGGTTCTTTGGTACTTCTGCTTCTTCTTTCGCACGTTTTTCAGCCAGTTTAGCTTCCTTTGCTTCCTGTTTTTCTTTCTTTTTCTGCGCTGCCGCCTCTGCTTTTGCTTTCTTGGCAGCCTCTTTCTCAGCAGCTTTTGCCTTCTTGGCTTCGTCCTTTTCCTTCTTTTCTTCCTCTTTCTTCGAATCGGCTTCTGCCTTGGCTGCCGCTGCTTCCTGTGCCTTTTGTGCTAATTCTTCCTCTGTTGGTTCAGGTTCCCATTCGTCAGTTAACAGATGATAGATTTTATTCAGAACACCCGGTTTCTTTTCGGCATCTCCTTCTGTTTCAGAATTCTTTGCTGCTTTCCTGGGTTCTTTTGGTTCTTTTACTTTAGCTTTTATAACACGTTTCTTCTTTTTGGGTGTTTCTACTTCCTCTGCATCATTTGTCTGAGTCGATGCACTTACTGTCTCTTCTGCTTTGGATGTTTCTGTAGCATCAGAAGTTTCTACGTCTTCTTTATCTTCTTTATCTTCTTCATCAGCCATCTGATTAAGAAGCTCCATCACATCATCTTCCTGAACAGGTTCCTTGTTATCTGATTTCTTGAGCATATCATTAATTTCTGCGATATCTGGATCATCATCCATCATTTCCAGAATATCTGACATGTCAGTTTCTGCATCCTCTGCGTTTTGTTCATTGGACATTTGCGGTGTATCTTCCGATATTGCTGCTGTGTCCTCCAAAACAGGCTCACTTTCCGGTATAGCCTGTTCTTCCGAAGCAGGTTCAGTTTCCATCTCCTGCATTTGCTTTTCCTGCAATTCAACGCTCTGCGCAGGTTCTTCTGCCTCAGTTGAAGCTGGCTCACTTTCCGGTACAGACTCATCTATTTCTTCTGGCTCTGGCTGTAATTCATCAGCATTGTCCAATTTGATTTCCGGTTCTTCCATTGAAATATCAGAAACCGGATTCTCAATATCTGAAATACTGAAGTCATCCTCCTGAGCATTGGATTCAGACATTTTTTCTGCAATCGTATTATCCTTCATCAGATCTGCAAATAAGTCCTCTTCGCTTTCCGTTTCCGGTGGTACCGATAATTCTGCTTCTGATATCTCCGGCTCTGGCAGTTCTTCCAGCATTTTCTCTTCTGATGTTTCAGGCTCTGGCAATTCTTCTACCATTTTTTCCTCCGACATCTCAGGCTCCGGTAAAGTTTCCTCCTCTACCGCTGTTGCGTCCACAACTGCCTCTTCCGGTTCTTCTTCAAGAACAATAGGTTCATCCGGTGGAATCTCCTCTGCATCCGTAATCTTCGGAATCGGTTCCTCCGGCATTCCAAATGAAGCTCCAAGTTTATCTTCTACTGTCTGATCAGCCTGCTCTCCATCCATGGTCGCGGCCTCTTGCGGCTCTGATACAGCCTTAAGCAAATTATCTAAGTAGTTTTCTTCCGTGTCACTCATGATAATTCCCCATTTCTTTCCTATATTTCCTTCTTCAGAAAATCACACGCATTCCCCTCTATACCAATTCCTTTATCTCCCATATCTTCCGTTATCTGATATAAACTTTCATTTATTCTAAAGAAGCTTGCCTTCTGATTATAAAAGGCTACCTTCTCAAACGGCCATCTGATTATATTGGGAAGGTTCATTCCTACTCCCAATTCCAGCACACATAATCTGTGATTTAATGTTAATGTGAGCCACTTCGTATATTTCTGCCACTTGGGCAGATATCCTTCTTCAACATAGTTCTCACATACAATATTATTAAAAGTCAAAGGCTTGCCGCAATCAGGACATACAGGTCTTTGCAGTCCATCCAGCTTTTTCTTTGCCAGAGCCTCTTTAATATGGTCAACATAGTCCTTACTGTCATACAGCTTCGTACTGCATTTTGCACTGCACTGCATTTTATTATAATTTCCGCAAGGTTCTACGATTTTGTCCTCTTTAAATCCAACTTTCTCTATCAATCCATCAATACAGGTAGTTACAATATAATAGTTCTTGTCCTTTACAAGTTCATAAAGATTCCGATACGCCTGTAGAATATCACTGTCCTGCTGTTCATCTAAATATATTTTTTCAAAAAAAGGAACAAGCCATGAAAGTCCTTCGTTTTCGTCTACTTTATTTAACCCTTCCAGAAGTTGACTGTGATCTGATATATTATCAAATCTTTCGTTAAATTCTTCTCCGATACCGATCAAAACGACCTCAGCATCTGCAATTTTTTCCTTCAATAATGCTGTCTTATCCATTCCGTCTCCTAATTAATGACACTCATGTCAGAATAGGAGAGCAGGTATTCTGCTCTCCCACAAGAATTTACTACTTTTTAAGTAATTGGTCAATTACTTTAACCAGATTTCCGATTTCAGGTTTAGATAACTGTGCATCAGCGCCCAGGTCTTCACCCTTCTTTCTCATTTCCTCATTTACCAGAGATGAGAAGATAACAACCGGAATCTTCTTTGTTTCATCATCTGATTTGACCAGCTTAGTTAATCTGTGTCCATCCATTAATGGCATTTCAATATCTGTGATCAGCAGTTTAACATCATCATCCAATGTACCATTGTTTTTGCACTTCTGAATATATTCCCATGCTTCCTCACCATTTTCAGCCTTGATAATATTCTCATAGCCGGCCTTTTTGAGAGAATCCACGATCAATTTTCTAAGTAATGCAGAATCTTCAGCAATGAGGATAGGAACTTCTGTTTCATCTCTGGTTCCCAATGCTTCGATTTCTGTAACTTTTAATCCTGTTTCCGGATTAATGTCAGAAATAATCTTTTCAAAATCAAGAATAATGATCAGTCTGCCATCAATTTTAATAATTCCGGTAGAAATACCATCTTCTGTTGTTGTGACCGTTGCACCCGGTTTGATAATGTCTACCCATGATACTCTGTGAATACCTACGACAGAATCTACATGAAATGCAATATCCAGTTTATTAAAGCTTGTAATAATGAAGAGTCCTCCTGGCTGTGACTGTCCTCTCTGCAGACAGTTCCGCAAATCAATTGCCGTGATCATAGTATCACGCGGCATAAAAATACCTTCTACACTTGGATGAGCATTGGGTACCGGTGTTACCGGCTGGTATGTAATAATTTCTCTGATCTTCGCAACATTAATACCATATGAGTTGCCATCCACAATAAATTCAAGCACTTCCAGTTCGTTTGTTCCATTTTCTAAGAGAATCTTAGTCTCCATATTAAACCTCCATTCCACAGGACATTGAACATTCATTCAATCTCTTTATCTTAAATGCTTTGCAGAATAATAATCTTAAAATAATTATAACATACATATCTTTATAATTACAAATATTTTCAGATAATTTTTCTGTTTTTCTTAGTTTTTTATTAATTTAATTCTATAATTGCTATTCTAAACTGATATTAACTATATCATTTTCTGTAGCAATACGCATTATCACAGAAGAAATCTCGTCCAAATCTGTTTCATCTACTGCAACTGCCACTACCACATCTTTCGTATCACCTGCCGAAATCTCTTCCATATATGTAGTAAAGTCATTTGTCAGCAATGTACTTAATGCCTGCCTGTAACCTGAATCATTTACATTGACCCTGACCTTACTTATCTGATCAAACAGATCACATTCCTGCGTATCTTCACTGATATTTTCAACATCAAAATGTAAGATCAAAAGATTATGTCCCTGTGGTGCTGTTACACTAAATCCACTTCCCACATCTGACTTAGGATAAGAATCTGTTAATTCACACGACTGATACCGGATTGTAAACGCATCCATTCCAAAGAAAGAAGCCAGATCATATTCCGAGCCATCTTCTATACTGGTCTGCGTTTCTACAGAAGAACTGTCTGTGGAAATGCCTTCGCTTTCCTCCTGTGCCTGCTCAGACTGTTCCTCCTGTGTACTTTCTTCCTGCATACTTTCCTCCTCGGACTGTGCCTCGGCAAGCTGTTCCTCATCCGCAATCCTGTACTGGTAATTAGGCGAATATTTAAGTAATAAATCTGCTGCATATTCTGCAACAAGCTCCGATTGTTCCTCTGTCATATCCGGCATATGATCAATACATCCTGTAAGCATACATGCGCTGATAGCCAGTATTCCTATTATTTTCCCCTTTTTCATATGATAACCATGCCTTTCCGTAACCTGCAGACTTTGGACTACAGGTACAAATTTGCTGTGTAAAGAAACTACCATATACGGTTTTTTCACACTACCTCTGTCATTATTTAGTCTCAAGTTCTATCCAGAACTCAACACCATTGGTATAGTTGTTTGCACCATACTTCTGATTCATCGAATCCATAATGGCCTTTACAATAGACAATCCTACACCACTTCCTCCATACTCCCTTGTACGTGCTTTATCTACCTTGTAGAATTTTTCCCAGATATGCGGCAGGGAATCTTCAGGTATCGGATCTCCCGTATTGAATACTCCAATACGAACCTTATTTTCCATCAAGGTAAATTTAATATCTATCAATTTATCACCTTTTACGTGATTCATTGCATTACTGAAATAATTACGGATGACTTCCTCCGTCTTAAATTCATCAGCCCATACATAAATAGGATCCTCCTGTTCCATTCTGACTGTTACCTGATTCTGTTGAGTCAGAATTTCTGCTGACTGCAGGAAATTATGGATCATAGCGACAACATCAAAACGTTCCATGGAAATTACATCATTTCCAAACTCCAGTTGATTCAAAGTCAGTAATTTTTTGACCATATTGTTCATTTTTCCGGATTCATCAATTATGACATCACAGTAGAAATCTTTACTTTCCTCATCATCGTCATGGATTCCTTCTTTAAGCCCTTCTGCATATCCCTGTATCAAAGCGATCGGAGTTTTTAATTCATGAGATACATTTGCAAGAAATTCCTTACGCATCTCATCAATCTGTTCTTTTTTCTCAATATCTCTCTGCAATTCATTATTTGCTGTTTTTAATTCTGATATTGTTTTCTCTAATGTATCTGAGAGCTGATTCATATGTTCTCCCAGCAAATCTATTTCATTTCTGCCTCTGCTCTCATAATGCGTCTCAAAATCAAGATTTGTAATTCTGGCAGATATATCTTTTAATTCCATGATCGGTTTTGTAATTCTTGTCGTGACAAACCAGATCAACAAGGCACTTACTAATGTTGCCACAATTCCGATATAAGCCAGAAATTTATTGGCTATCTGTGCACTCTCACGAATACTTTCAAGCGGACATCTTATGAGAAAAAGATTACCATTATCCAGTACTCCCCACATTTCCAGATAGTCTGTACCAATTCCCTGATCTGTCGTAATTGCCAGACTGTATTTATCTGTTTCTTCCAGTTTATTTATTTTTGCATTTTTTTGAAAAACATTATCATATAGTCGTCTTATCAATAAATCCGTATCCCGTGAAGATGACTTGATCGTATTGGACTGTGCATCGATCACCACTACGCTGATATTATACATATCACATAATCCGCGCAGTTCCAGATCAAATTCATCAGTTGCAACACTTCCTCCACTGACTGCATCATCCAGACTCTCATAGGCGGAATAAATCGAATGCGTTTTGTTACTGATATAATATTTCTCCAAAAAAGTATTATTTACAAACCATGCAAGAATAATGGTGCCTGCCATAACAGCTATGAATATTCCTGCAATTTGCTGCTTAATCGAATATTTCATATCACACCTCGAACTTGTAACCCATACCCCATACGGTCTTGATCAGTTCGCCTTTCTCTCCCAGTTTACTTCTTAACTTTTTGACATGCGTGTCAATTGTTCTGGCATCTCCAAAGTAATCATAATTCCATACACTGTTAAGAATTTTCTCACGGGAAAGGGCAATTCCTTTATTCTCCATAAAATAGGACAGTAATTCAAATTCCTTATAGCTAAGGTCTACAGGATTTCCATCAATCGTTACAACATGTGCTGCTTTATCTATAGCAATCCCACCATATTCCAGAGCCTCCTCGTCACTTACCTGATTGGTCCTTCTCAGAATAGCTTCTACTCTTGCAACCAGAATTTTAGGACTAAATGGTTTGGATATATACTCATCTACTCCAAGTTCAAATCCCTGAAGTTCATCTCTCTCATCGCTTCTTGCAGTCAGCATGATAATAGGAACCTTAGAATACCCTCTCACTTCCCTGCATACCTGCCATCCATCCATTTTAGGCATCATAACATCCAGAATGATCAGTGCAATATCCTGATGTTCAAAAAAAATATCCAGTGCTTCGCTTCCATCTCCAGCTTCCAACACATCAAAGTTCTGTTTTTCAAGGAAGTCACGTACAAGCTTCCTCATCCTGCTTTCATCATCAACTACCAATATCTTTAATTTATTCATGCTACCGTACCTCCAAAGATTATCATATCATATTTTTATGATAAAAATGTGAACAACTTTGCCTACTTTTCATCAAGCATCAGTTCACGCTCTTTTTCCCGTACTGCTGATTCACGATCATTCAGTTCCTGTTCCCATGTAGCATATCTGTTCTGTATTGCTTTCTCATAATTCAATATCGTAGGACGGCTTCCTGTTGTGGAAATAATGAACATAACAACCACCAGAATAGCCAGTACAATATTCAGACAGATAGAGGTCGTTCTGGTAAAAAAATCTTTCTGCTTCTTTGGTTCTTTCTTTTTCGGTTTTGTGGATGCCTTTACCTTTTCCACCGCCGGATTGGTACTGTCACGTAAGCTGTAAACATTATTAACCGGTACATCCTGCACAGGCTCTCTGATCAGCGGATTCTCTTTTAAATGTTTCTGTAACTTACGTAAATATTCATATCCGACCGGAGTTTTAAATATTCTGTTCTCAATCGCCTTATGATAGACCATATAGATCATATGTGGATTTCTATAGTCCATTTTGTCTTCAAGTTTCTGAATTTTTAACAACTCCGATTTTGCCTGTGATGCATCTTTTGCTGATCCAAACTGATAACCGTCTACACTCCACTCTTCTTTATCTGCCATGTGATTTATGCCTCCATTTTTTGCCTTATAATTGTTCAATCAGTTGACAGGTTTCCTGATACACTGTATCAAGATTTTTCATTTCCTCCGTAACATTTATATCAAGTATCCTGAGTTTCTCTACTACCGGGCATACTGCCTCGTAAAGTCTGTTCATTCCCAGATTTGATACAAACCCCTTCATTGTATGTGCAGCGTGAAAAGCTCCTTTGCAATCTTCTGCTGATAATGCAAGTTTAAGTTCCTCATAGCTTTGATCTTTGAGAAATTTATCAAGGCACTGCTTATATAATGCCTCATTGTTCAGAAAACGTTTCATCGCACCTTCTATATCAAATCCATTCTGTTCCAGCTTATCTTTAATCTGCTGATCCATATTAATAACCTTGCCTTTCAACAACCTGTGAACTGTTTTCTAATCCTGCATAAGTCCGCTGACATCCAGTATCAGTGCTATACTGCCATCTCCAAGCTGCGTACAGCCAGATATGCCATGCACCTTTTTCACATAGGAAGGAATTGGTTTTACCACGATTTCCTGTGTTCCGATCAGTTCATCGATCAGTACACACATCGAAGTTCCTTCGTATTCCAGTAAAAGCATAACACCTTCCTCCACACTTTTTACAGAATCTTCAAGATGATACTTCTGACTCAGTCTGAGAATAGGGTAACATTCGCCTCGTATCATAACATACTCTTCACCACTTGGTTCATGGATCACTTTATCTTCTGTGACATGGATAAATTCTTTGATCGCAGACGTTTCCATTACAAATTTCGTATTACCGTTCTGCATAACTATGCCATCTATAATAGCCATAGTAAGCGGTATCTTCATAGTCATGGTACTGCCTTGACCTTCCACAGATTCAATATCCAGTACTCCGCCTATCTTCTGTATGTTTTTGACTACCACGTCCATTCCAACGCCACGGCCGGAATACTCCGTTATCTGCTCTTTTGTTGAAAATCCCGGATAAGTAATAAACTGGAATATCTCTTTATCGGTATAGTCACTTTCTACCCTGTTATCCGGCAGAATGCCATTTTCCCACGCCTTTTTATATAATTTTTTTCGGTTAAGTCCCTTACCATTATCGCTTACAGATATCCAGACTTTGCCGCCTTCATTCTTTGCTTCCAGAGTTACCCTGGCTTTCTCTGTCTTACCACTGGCAAGTCGTTCCTCTTTTGTTTCAATACCATGATCCACTGCATTTCTGACCAGATGCATCAAAGGATCTGATATTGTTTCAATAATATTTTTATCTACCTCTGTTGTATCACCGATCATTTCAAACTCAATATCTTTTCCCAGTTTTCTTGATACATCAAATACTGTTCTGTTCATTTTCTGGAATGTATTAGTCAAAGGCATCATACGCATAGACATGATCAGTTCCTGCATTTCTGTCGTTATTTTGGACATCTGCGCTGCCGCCTTCTGAAAATTACTTAAATCCAGTCCCGGTACCTGTAAATCAGGATTCTGTAATACTACAGATTCTGCTATCACCATTTCTCCCATAAGATTCATCAATAGATTCATCTTATCGATATTGACGCTCATAAAGGACTGTTTATGTTCTTTCTTCTTTTTGGTCCTGGTTATCTGCTTCGCTTTTCCTGCTTCCTTCTGGATAACATAATCACCAGGCTGTGGTTCTGACTCAGCCTTATTATCTGCATGTGCAGGTTCAACCGGTTGCGACGAAGGAGCTTCTAATGGTACAAATCCACTATCGAACTCACTCTTATCACACTCAGAAATATCAATATGGTCTATCTCCGGCGTTGTATCCAGCATATTACGGAGTTTTTCCTCTGTGAAATTGCCATGGATCAGCATCAGAAATCCCTGTTTAAGAATTTCCTCGCCGGAAGCTTCATTCGTCAGAATATCTTCCGGCGAATAATGTACATCTTCCGTTACTTCCTTTATTGCGTAAACTGCTGAATAAGCTCTTAGATTACACATCTGCGTATCTGCCAGATAGGTAATCCGCACTCTGAAGAACTTGTCCTCTCCGGATACCTGGGGTGCAATATAGAACTGATTAGGTCCAAGCGTAATATTGGAAGATCCTGTCTGTTCTTCTTTTGATTTCAGTTTATCAAGGAACTTCTGCATTTTATCGATCAGATCTGTATTTTCCCCATCAGGATCATTACCATCCCTGATTTTATCCATCTCTCCGTTTATAAAATCCAATACCTGAAAGATAATCTCTGTAAGTTCCATATGATGCTCTTCTACGTTGCGGTTTTCCCTGAGAAAATAAAAAATATCTTCCAGCTTATGAGAAGTTTTCATGATATTATCATATTTCATAACGCCTGAAGAGC
>ULPV01001490.1_pt1 | contig 49572 bp, 45 predicted proteins | sample 1953831 | NCBI WGS metagenome assembly ULPV01 (sample SAMEA4835638, study PRJEB28245) | human gut metagenome | biome: gut microbiome; material: fecal sample | place: Denmark | collected 2008 | reverse complement strand
TACATAACCTGCCACAGTTATTAATAATACAGCGGTCAGGATAACAAATACATATGGTACAAAAGCAGAATAATAGTATGGTTCATTCTGACCTGCAGACATAGAATGCTCCAGTAATCTTATGACCATATGCATAGGAGAAAATGCCGCAAATTCTGGATTGTATCCCATAATATTAGCATAATAAAAGTTTTGGTATAATGCGTTTCTGAGGATTTCCAGAAGCAGACTGTAAGTCAGTAAAATTGCTGAAATCAATATCGTGATAATAATATTACCTGTCAGCATCACCGCCAGAATACAGGTACTGTATACAGTCAGATATATGAGAAGCAAAATGCATATATACCCTATCGCATTCATAAGTGCGTGCGTGGAAAAAGCATTTTGGATGATGCCTATCAACAGACATGCTCCTATATGCAATACAAGAGGAATCAGATAATAAGCAATCCCGGCAATATATTTTGCTGCATAGATGGTTCCTCTTTTTACAGGCAGACTATGATACATATCTAATTGCATTCTGGAATGCAGATATGTATAACCACTGATAGCACATATTATTGCTGACAAAATCGTCAGGATCATAATCGGACTTATCGTATTTCCAGCCAAAAAAATATCAGATAAATAATAGGAAACTGAGTATTTATAGGTATTTTGATATCTGCTTACGCTATCGGAGCCCAGAAGGAAGTATACCTCTAATGCAAGAAAATCAATAATAAAGATACTTAACGGACACCATATCCTTTTACGGAAGTCCTGCGCTATCAGTTTAAAAAATAAGTTTTTTGATGTCATAACCGATAACCTCCGTCTCACTGATAAATATTTCTTCCAGAGTCAATGGCAGTATTTCTGCCAGAATTGGCGAATAAGAATTAATCTTTTGCATGATCTCATCACTTTTGCCACGTGCGGTGATCAGATTCAGACTGCCTCTCTTTTCTGATTTTACAATATCAAGAGATGCAAGTGCATTTTGCTCATCTTCTGCTGAGCGGAATACACACTGTAATGTATGTATATTAAGCTTCATTTCCTCCAGATCTTTTTGCATCAGTACGCCGCCTTGGTGCAGTACACCTACACAGTCACAGATATCTTCCAGTTCACGAAGATTATGAGAAGCCACAATGGGCGTAAAATCCCTTGATGTCAGCTCGCCTGCAAACAGACTTTTTACAGCCTGTCTCATAACGGGATCAAGTCCATCAAATGTTTCATCGCACAGCAGATATTTTGTATTGGCACAGATTCCCAATAAAACGGACAATTGCTTTTTCATACCTTTGGAAAAGGTATTGATCCTGCGTCTGGGATGTAATCCGAATTTATCCAGATATTCCATGAAACGTTCGGTGTTAAATTCTGTATAGTAGTCTTTATAAAAGTGCATCATTTCCACAGGCGATGAATTCGGCAGATAATACTGATCATCTGAAATATAGAAAATATCCTTTTTGGAAATGGGATTCTCAAATACAGGCTGTCCATCGACCAGAATTGTTCCTTCGTCAGGCTTTATTACACCACTTAACATACGTAAAAATGTACTTTTACCCGCTCCATTCGTACCGATCAGTCCAAAGACCTCACCTTTTTTTATTGTAACGCTGATATCTTTAACGGCTTCAATATCGCCAAAACGTTTACTTACATGTTCGGCTGTAATCATATCGTATTGCCTCCCTTTACGCTATCATTGATACAGTCTTGTAACATAACTTCAAGTTGTTGGGGATGTATTCCTATTGAGAGTGCTTTGTTCACACACTCCCCTAATTCTCTTTTGATCTCTTCACGTTTAGAATCCGCAGCCTGACTTGATTCGCTGACGAAGCTTCCTTTTCCCTTGATCGTATAGATATAACCTTCTCGCTCCAGTTCCTGATAGGCTCGCTGAATAGTGTTGGGATTTAGTGACAGTTCCATAGCCAGATTTCTGACAGAAGGCATGGGAGAATCAGCTTCCATTACACCACATATTATCATTTGCTGAAATTTTTCAACGACTTGTTCGTAAATAGGTCTTCTATCCTTATAATCTATCAGAATCACGTAAGCTGCTCCTTTCTCAACTGTATTAATACGATTAATACAGCAAAAGTATACCTTATAGTCTGATATTATGTCAATAGGCGGAAGAACTTTAAAGTTCCCCCGCCTCATATAGATCGTTGGCATATCTGACAGAACCCATTGCATCTTTTGAATAGAAGTCAGCTCCTATCATATCTGCATATTCCTGTGTAAGGACTGCACCGCCTACCATGATCTTACAATCACAATGATTATCATGAAGTAATTTGATCGTTTCCTCCATATAAACAACAGTTGTTGTCATAAGTGCACTCAGACCGACTAACTTGATATGTTGCTCCTGAACAGTCTGAAGTATTAATTCAGGTGGAACATCTTTGCCTAAGTCGATCATTTCAAAACCATAGTTTTCAAGAAGTGTTTTTACAATGTTCTTGCCAATATCGTGAATATCACCTTTTACAGTGGCAATTACGATTTTTCCCTTGGTATCACTCTGCCTGCCAAGTCTGGATAAAGTGTTTTTGATGGCGTCGAAACTTGCCTTGGCGGCATCTGCACTCATCAAAAGCTGTGGCAGGAACATTTTCTTTTCTTCGAATCCTTTACCTACAATGTCAAGGGCAGGAATTAGTTTGTCATTAATGATAGTCAGTGAATCTACCTGCTCATTCAATAATTTTTCAGTTGCCTGATAAGCACTCTCACTCAGTCCTTTGACAATAGCATCTTCCAATGACATAGAACCGGTGGATTTGGGAGCAACAGAAGTCGAATCCTTTTGTGCCATTTCTGTACATTTTTGAATATATTCCATACAGTTGTCGTCTTCACCGATCAGGGCATTGAAACTGTAATAAGCCGCCATCATTGCCTCGCTGGATGGATTTACAATGCCTGCACTTAGACCATTCTGCATTGCCATTGTAAAGAAAGCAGTATTGATCCGTACTCTCTCAGGCAGTCCAAATGAAATATTGGATACTCCAAGTACAGTATGAAGTCCAAGCTCATAACGGAGTCTGCGGAGAGTTTCAAGAGTTATCATAGCGTTATCCTGACCTGTACTGATCGTCAGTACAAGGGCATCCATAACAAGGTTTTTCTTTGGAATTCCGTATGATCTTGCTGTTTCGACGATTTTCCTGGCAACTGCAATTCTTCCTTCTACAGTCTCGGGGATTCCTCCTTCATCCAGACAAAGGCATACAACAACCGCCCCATATTTTTTTGCCAGAGGAAATACCATTTCCATAGATTCTTTTTTCCCATTTACAGAATTAAGCATAGGCTTACCATTATAACAGCGTAATGCCCTTTCCATTGCTTCACCATCAGAAGTATCAATCTGTAATGGCAGATCAATGATCGCCTGAATACCTGTAATCGCTTCTTCCATAAGCTTCGGTTCGTCAATTTCGGGAAGACCTACATTCACATCCAGAATATGAGCTCCTTTTTCCTCCTGCGTCAGACCTTCTTTATATATATATTCCATATTATGATCACGAAGCGCCTGCTTGAATTTTGATTTACCTGTAGGATTGATACGTTCTCCAATGATTAGTGGCTTTCTGCCAAAATATACAGCATGATTATAGGAGGAGATCACGGTAAGATTCTTATCTGTAACAGGCTGTATATCCATCCCCTTACAGGTTCTGACTAATTCTGCCAAATGCCCAGGGGTTGTACCACAACAGCCGCCAATCATACTTGCACCCTCTTCTACCAGTAATTTAGCTTTTGCTGCAAATTCTTCAGGACCTACATTGAATTGTGTTACTCCGTCAATCACAACAGGAAGACCTGCATTAGGGTTGATCGCAATAGGAATAGAACAACAAGATGTCAGTTCCGGTAATAATTTAAGCATTTGTTCAGGACCAAGTCCACAGTTAAAACCTATGGCATCAACACCAAGGCCTTCCAGCATTGCAGTTACGGAAGCGACATCGCCACCCGTCAGAAGTTTACCGCTTTCATCAAAGATCATGGTTACAACAACTGGAAGATCACTGTTTTCTTTCGCTGCCAACACTGCAGCTTTAATCTCATAGGAATCACTGACTGTCTCGATCAGGATCAGATCAGCCCCTGCCTTATCACCTGCGATCACGATCTCCTTGAAAGCATTATAGGCATCTTCAAAAGCGATTTCTCCTAACGGCTTTAATAATTTCCCCAAGGAGCCAATATCCAGAGCTGAATACATTGGCTGAGCATTTGCACCAAGTTCTTTTTGGGCTTCACTGATCGCTTCTCTGGTAATTCGAATACCTGCGGATACAAGCTGGTCAACAGTATATTCTGTGCCTTTACATTTATAAGTGTTGACTCCAAATGTATTTGCTTTTGTAATATTACATCCTGCAAGTAAATATTCTTTGTGTATCTGTCTGATTGCTTCCGGGTGAAGGATGTTCCAGGTTTCCGGTATTTCTCCTGTCTGCAATCCTCTTGACTGAAGGACAGTTCCCATTGCGCCATCAAAAAAAAGTAATTCTTTTCCTATTTGTTCACGTATCTTCATCTCTAAACTCACATCCTATATTATTGCATTGTTTGCATTTTCCTATATGACAGTTTTCCTGACTTGGAGTGATCCCTATAAAAGCAGTTACGCTTTTGGTTGGATACATCAGATAATTGTCTGTCAGTGTAATTCCGAGTCTTTTGGTACATTCAATGGCATTAAAGAAATCCTTCTGGGCTGCCAGTGGCAAGTCTCCATATCCAGGGCTGAATCTTGGACGCAGATACATATTCTGCTGTAACGCTTTATCCCGAAGCTCATTTTGCAGGCTATTACAGCATACTTCTACTGCAGCAGCACCGCAAGCCTGCAAAATAGAGGCTTTTGCCATATTTATCAACTCATATTTATGAAGCAGCTTGTCTGCTTCTATTCCCAATGTAACTGCTATTAGAATAACATAGGGACAGCCCCTTAAATTTGCAGCCAGATTGTTACTGTAAAAACTGACCCTGGGAACGAAATCCCTTTCCATATCTGACAGTAATATTTCCGCAGGATTATCCTGAGAGATATGACAACGATATACTTTATACAGACTTTTGGGATGAATAACCGTCAGTAATTCTGTGATCACTTCCTGTATCATCTGATCGATCTGTGTGTCCGGGGTAATTCCATGATAACCCAGATAACGGTATATTTCTTTTTTATTGATGTCTTCTATGTTCAGTTCCACATTTATCACACTTCTATTTCTATTCTTTAGTCAGATGCAGTAAGTGTAGCATTATGTTACTCTAAAGTCAAGAAAACGTCTGCTGACCAGACGTTTTCCAAATCAAGATATTATTCACTTTTGTTCTCACATCCACAGGTATTCTGTGTGGTAAAGCTGTTAAAAGGTCTTGGCTGGATGAAATCATTATCACAGTCCGGCTCTCTTCGTCTCTCTTCTTTGATTTCAAAAGGTGGACGTTTGTTCTCACATTTCTTATTTCTGTTATTTCCACAGTTATTGTTGCCACATCCGTTATTATTCTGGCATCCGCAGAAAAATAGTAAAAGTAAGATCCAAGAATTACACATATCATCAACTCCTTTATCCTATTATATGTAGGAGTCGATAATGCGTTACCAGTTCTTCAAATTGGATTTGATATATGCAAATGTCTTCTGTTCACCTTCATCAGTCAGCATGTGAAGCAATAATTCTAACGTACGGCGAGTATCAGGATGCATAAAATCCCCTGCTTTACCTTTTAAATAATATTGCAAAGGCATATCATCTGTATAATGCCCCTGATTATAATTTTTGGATGCAGCGATTCTGTCTATGAACATTTCAACGATATACCGCATAGGCATTGCAACAGGTACAATACCATCCCCGGCATTTACTCCGTAATCCAGCCAGTATTCATAATGATGTTTATTTCTGCCCTTGTGATGAAGCCATGCGGATGAATAGCCTATTGCATTTCTTTCAGCATTGTTAGGACTTTGAGTACCCTGGTAGTATTTTGCACCTACAAGGAACTCACTTGGCATGTACTTGGACATATCATGTGCCAGTCCCTGCCTGTATAAACCTACCTTAAAGCATCCTTTCATGACCATAATTTTATGATGTGTTATTGTTTTAAAATGTTTCCAGATTTTCAAGTTACATTACCTGCCAAATTCCAGTGTTACTTTGATGTATATTTTCTCTTTTGTATTTTTCTGCAACCTGTCAGTATTTGAATACTTCTGGGTGCTACTTCTGTTTTCTGTGTTTTGCCGATTGACTGCTCCTGTAAAATACTGTCAGTATTTGGTTTGTGAGTGTCCAATATTGTTTGCCAGCAATAATTGCCGGGCAACGTAGGCAGTGCAAAATGCTTAGGCTCCCAATGCATATTATAGGCAATATAAATATAGTCATTATCCCATTTATCTTTTTTAGATGGTCTGGAAGCACAATACATCATACCAATATGCCTGAAATAATTTTCTGTCTGTACTTTCCATGCCTCTTCTCCATGGTAAGATAATTCAGGATACCCATTACCTGACTGATCCGTCTGTGAAAGTTCACCGTCTTTATGCAGGATCGGATGTTCTTTGCGGAAATTAATAAGAAATTTCGTATAATCATGCAATGCCTGATTTTTCCGAAGATCACGCCAGTCAAGCCAGCTTAACTCATTATCCTGACAATAACAGTTATTATTACCGGACTGACTGTTGCCAAATTCATCGCCCGCAAGGATCAAAGGCGTTCCCTGTGCAGTCAGAAGAAATCCCAATGCATTGCGCATCTGTTTCCGGCGAAGTTCCATAATATGGCGTTTCCTGGTCGAACCTTCCATGCCACAATTCCAACTGTAGTTATAATCTGTTCCATCCTGATTATTTTCTCCATTAGCTTCATTATGTTTACGCTCATAAGATACCAGATCGGACAAAGTAAAACCATTGTAGTTGGTAATATAATTTACGATTCCGGCTCTGGAATTATGATTACGCATGTGATAACAGAAACCACCAAGCATATCAAAATCACCCTTCAGGAATTTACGCATGTCATTCATAAATTCTTCACGATAATATCCCAAATTCTTATAAACAGGTGTTTCCTGGTCCGGATAAATCTCATTTAATGCGAAGTCAGTACCCATAAGCTTGGTATTTGCAAAAAGCGGTTCGGTTGCCAGCAGGGTAAGCGGTACATGACTGCCCATAATATGGATCCCATCAATCCGATATTCCAGAATCCAATGTCTTAAAACTTCCAGAATATAGCCCTGTTTAATATTATCCGGAAAGTAAAACTGCATGATCACTTCAATGCCGTTTTTGTGAAATTCCCGTACCATACGTTTAAATTCCACTGCCGGATCATTGCCTGCAGCATAAGAAGCTTTGGGAGCAAAGTAAAAAGCCTTTTTAAATCCCCAATAGTTAATTTTACCGACAGGCTGTGATAATGAATCTGTAAGCGGTTCATCTATATGTTTTACCTGATATTCTATCGTGTGAGTATCTGCACTTTTTTCACATTCCTCAAATTCATAAGCAGGCATCAATTCTACAGCAGTAATTCCCAGATCTTTTAAATATGGAAGTTTTTCAATGAGCCCTTCAAATGTACCTTTGTGTTTGACTTTTGAGGAAGAATGTCTGGTATAGCCGCGCACATGCAGACAGTAAATAATACTTTCACTATAAGGAATATGCAAAGGAGAAGTCTTCTGCCAGTCGAACTGTGTCTGACCAAGACCGCTTCTTAATGTAACTTCTGTCCGAAGACCATTGCCCCATTTCTCGTTACCATATATTTTCACGGCATAAGGATCTACCAGAGTACGATCTCCTATATAATAGTTGTATTCACAGCTATCTGCACGTAATCCATCTATATGCAGACAACATATGTTTCCAATTCTATGCTTATGTTCAAAAGGAATCTTCTTCTGTGTTTTTGCCTCTTTATCATACAGGATAATACCACATTCTTTTAAAGAACTGTTTACCATCGAAAAATTTATACCGCCATTTTTGACTGATGCGCCTAAAGGATACGGTTGTCCTTTTTTAATATGTAATTGATCCATCCATACCTCTCTTAATTCTATGCCTTGTCTTTACTGAACGAGAAGTGGCATAATCTGTTTTATTTCATCATGTATAATATAATCAGCACGTTCTTCCGGAAGATATCTTTCCTCTGAGAACAGAATTCTTGTCTGATGGCGCTGCCTGATATCAGGGCAATCGGACTGAAGCTTGTCTCCATACATATTTTTACCCATAATGATCACGACATCTGCGTTGTCGCAGGCTTCCAGAGCCTGCGTCATCCTGGCATTGTCAACCCGCTCTCCGATCAATCTGATATCAGGTCTGATCGCGCCATTACAGAAGCTACATTGTGGAATACCATGACTGGCCAACAGATAATTATGATCATATTCTGCATGGCATTTTGTACAGTGGTTGCGGGTAATGCTTCCATTCAGATCAATGACACGGGCAAAATGATATGTGCTGGGAATGGGATGATAATTCTGATTGATCACCGTATGCAGTTTTCCCTGCTGCTGCAGCTTATATAAAGCTTCATAAGCAGGCGTTGAGTCAACCTTCATTCCCAGTATTTCTTTTCTGTAAAAGTTAAAAAAACGTTCTTTTTTTGCACAATAAAAGCCACCGCTGAGTAATTCTTCCGGGCAGGCACCATATTCCTGTTCCATACGGTAAGTCTGTTCATTGGAATCAAGATTTATACCGCCGCCTTCTACCATCATCTCAATACCAATAATGGCTACAATACGGTGAGAATCCTTGATACATCTTTGCAAGGCCTGTATTGTGTGTTCTGGTGTATATAATTGCATTCGCATCCCTCATTTTAAATTATCTTGTATGTATTTCACTAAATATATGATACTCGCTTTGAGCAGTTTGTGTCAAGTAAACAGCTATTGTATGAACGCTTTTCCAAAATGCTCTTGCCTTATTCTGGTTATTTAGATAAAATAGATATGTAGTTTGCATTTTGCTTTCTATATTAATTATGAAAGGTTAGGATTAACTTTATGGCAAATAATAAAACAAACGGATATGATGATGAGGAAATGACAGTTGAGTTGGAACTTGATGACGGTCAGACTGTAAACTGTGCTATTATTACAATTTTGACAGTAAATAAACAGGATTATATCGTACTTCTGCCCTTAGATGAAAATGGAAATAACGATGATGGTGAAGTCTGGTTCTATCGTTATTCTGAGGATGAATCAGATCCAAATGCTGAACCGGAGCTTGGATACATTGATGATGACGAAGAATATGATATGGTTGCAGATGCCTTTGATGAGTATTTGGATAATGCAGAGTTTGATGAAATCGTAAAAGATGAAGAATAATACTATCCAATCGTGTGAGAAGAGGGAAAAAAAATGGATGAGAATGAAAAAACATTGCTTCTGGACAAGACTTATGAATGTCCGATATGTGATAATAAGGTAAAAGCAAAATCGGTAAAGACAAATGTTGCCAAATTCGTTGGTACAGGTCCTGATCTTCGTCCGATACACAGCAATATCAATGTAACCAAATATGAAACAGTATGCTGTAGTAATTGTGGTTATGCCGCCCTCACGAAAGATTTCAAGAATACAACACAGGTTCAAAGAAAACTTCTGCGTGAGAAAATTCAGGCAAATTATAAATCACATGAAGAAGTGCCCTGTGATACGTATTCATGTGAGACAGCGATCAGCCGTTTAAAAATGGCATTACTGTGTACTGTTACCAAAATGGGCAAAGAAAGCGAAATTGGAAATATCTGTCTTAAAATCAACTGGTTATATCAGGATCTGGTAGATGAGATGGATGCAGAAAATCCTGATTATGAAACAAAAAAACAGGCATACCTGACAGAAGCCCATAATTTTGCAATGAATGCCTATGAGCATTTGAGCAAAGCCAGAATGGAAGAAGGGTATCCCATAGCAGGAATGAATGAGACTACCCTTGATTACCTTCTCGCATATCTAGGATATGAAAAAGGCGAATACCAGACTGCAATGCAATATTTATCAGGCGTTGTATCAACCAGAGGTATCAGCCCGAGATTAAAAGACAAATGTCTGGAATTAAAAGATCTACTCAATGAAAAGTTGCATGGTTCTGAAGATCAGTAAGAAATCTTGACGGGAGGAATTTTCCTCCTGTCTTTTCTTTTACATAAAAAATAAACAGATTCTGTTTTGCTCTTGTCATTGCTACATAGAACATCCTTCGCTCCTCTTCCGTTTCTGCTTCAGAAACAGCTTTTTTATGAGGCGTTATGCCTTCATTCACATCAGGAAGAATTACGGTATTCCACTCAAGTCCTTTAGATGCATGCATTGTAACGATCTGCACTGCATCTTCATCATGTTCTGTTTGCATCTGTTGTATAAATTCTTCGTAACTCTCAGCATGTTCCAACCATTCATTCAATGTATCAAATACAGACGCTCTCTCCTGGAGTTCATCTAATGTACGGATTGCTGCATGATATGCATTTGAGTCCTGCATGGATTGTTTCATCAAATAATCTTCGTAACCAATCCCGTGTCGTATGTAATTAATTGCAGCATATGGATCCAGTTTCCTGAGAAAATGAAGTTGGTGATACAATGATAATACATTATGTATTACATATTCTTTTCCTGCGTTTTTATCAAGAAGATCCTGCATGGTAAAGGAAGATGTAGGGACTGTTTCCCTTCTGATATAACGGGACGGTCGATTCATAATACGATAAAATGCTGCCGTATCCTTTTCATACAGTGCATAACGTATATATGCGATCAAGTCTTTTGCAATCGGACTTTGATAGATATTTTTAGGCTTTTCCTGCATATGGACAGGTATCTTTTCACGAAGCAATTTCTCTGAAATCAGAATTACATTGGTATTGGTACGGTAAATCAGAGCAATATCATGATAATGGCTATCGGGTTGTTCCATATACTGCCGTATCAGTGAAATAATTGCCTGTGACTGCTCCTGCACTGATTCAAAAGAATACATTTTAAAGTTGCCTGCATTACAATCTGCGGCAGTAATTACTTTATCAAATCGGTTACGGTTATGGCTGATCAGATTAGATGCAGGTTCAATAATCTCCGGTCTGCTTCTGTAATTGATATTTAAAAGTACTTGTCTGGCATCTGGATAACATTGGGTGAATCCTAACATAATGGATGGATCAGAACCTCTAAACCCATAAATGGACTGATCATCATCTCCTACTATAAATAAATGATTGGATGGAGCTGCTAACAAACGTATTATTTCATACTGGGCAGGTGAAATATCCTGAAATTCATCAATTAAAATATATTGAAATCTACTGTGCCATAATTCTAATATATCAGCCCGTTCTTTCAATAACTGTAAACAGAGGATAACCATATCATCAAAGTCAATTTTATTCTTTCGTGATGTAAAATTGCAGTATTGGATATAAAGGTATTCAAATACTTTATTCGAACATATGCTGCTTTCATATTCTGAAGGATTTAATCTGAGATTTTTTACTTTGCTGATTTCTGATATTAGTTTTTGCAGTATTTCTTCATTCGAATGTTCTTCATCTTCTATTGCTGTTTTAAGCATACAGGGTTCATTTGAAAGTTCTTCCGGTATCTGGTGCACAAGTTCCTCTAATATGTGCCTTTTATCAGATTCCCTTAAAATACTGGAAGTATTAAATTGATATGTCTGTCTGAGTATTTGGTAGAAAAACGCATGAAATGTTGCAAAAGTCACCAAATAGAATTGATTTTGAGTTAATTTAAGAAAGCGTTCCTGCATTTCGGTTGCGGCCGCCTTTGTAAAAGTAATGACCAGAATCTGTTCCGGCTTTACTTTGTGATATTCGATTAGATACTGGATTCTTCTTGTGATGACAAAAGTTTTACCGGAGCCGGGTCCTGCCAGAACCAGCATAGGACCCTCTCCGTGTATAATTGCCTCAGACTGTGCGGCACTGCACTGTGTCAGATCAAGCATTCTGTAACAGTTCAATACCCTTCTTGATTCTCTTGATAGATTCTTCTTTCCCTAAGATTTCCATGATCTCCGTAGCACCGGCAGGAGTCATCTGCATACCTGATGTTGCCGTTCTGATCGGCCACATAACATAGCCATTCTTAACGCCCTTGCTCTCAACGTATCCTAACAACATCTGATACAATGCATCATTGCTGTAATCTTCCTGTTTTTCAAGTAGCGGAAGTACTTCCTGCAATACTTCAAGAGAAGTCTCAGCAGTAGTTTTCATCTTCTTATGTGTATACATGGCAATGTCATATTCCGGTAATTCATTAAAGAAACTGATCAAAGGTACAATATCAGGGAATACTTCGATTCTTGTCTTAACCATCTGTGCGATCTTCTTCATATCAAAAGGATACTCTCTTGTCAGAGCCTGATGTAAATATGGAAGAGCCTTCTCATAGAATTTGTCAAAGTCCATAGCCTTGATATACTCGCCGTTCATCCACTTTAACTTGCCCATATCAAATACAGAAGGAGACTTGTTGATTCTTCTGTAATCAAATTCCTTGATCAGTTCATCCAGAGAGAAAATTTCTCTGTTATCTTCAGGACTCCAGCCAAGTAAGGCAATGAAATTCACAACTGCTTCTGGTAAGAAGCCCTGCTCAATGATATCTTCAAAGGAAGAATGTCCGCTTCTCTTGCTCAGTTTCTTGTGTTCTTCATCTGTGATCAGAGGCAGATGGATGTACGTAGGAATCTCCCATCCAAATGCTTCATAAAGTCTGTTGTATTTTGGTGTAGAGGAAAGATACTCATTACCACGTACAACATGTGTGATCTCCATTAAGTGATCATCTACAACATTGGCAAAGTTATAGGTTGGGTATCCATCGGATTTGATCAGGATCATATCATCCAGTTCGGAGTTATCTACAGTGATATCTCCATATAATTCATCATGGAAAGTAGTGGTTCCTGTTGTCGGATTATTCTGTCTGATAACGTATGGCTTACCACTCTTAAGGTTCTCTTCTACTTCTTCCTTGGATAAGTGGAGACAGTGCTTGTCATAAATGCTGATCTCCTTACCCTCTACTACTTCTGTCTTAAGAGTAGCCAGACGCTCCTTATCGCAGAAACAGTAATATGCCTCACCCTTGTCAATAAGTTCCTTGGCATATTTCATGTAGATACCAGCCTGTACACGTTCACTCTGTACATATGGACCATATCCCTTATCTTTGTCAGGACCTTCATCATAAGTAAGTCCTGTTTCTTTCAAAGTATTATAAATAATTTCGGTAGCACCTTCTACATAACGCTCTCTGTCTGTATCCTCAATACGGAAAATAAAATCTCCGTTGGCATGTTTTGCAATCAAAAATTCATACAATGCTGATCTTAAATTACCTACATGCATTCTGCCTGTAGGGCTCGGTGCAAATCTGCATCTTACTTTCTTATTCATGTTCTTCCTCATTTCTGTACGTTGTATTCCAATTTGCCTCACAGCAAAAGAACCGAAATTATTATATCGCGTTTAATATGAATATTCCAGTCCTTTTATGTCTTTTTTAAGTTTATATGAAATATTTAAAAGCCAGCACTTCGATAATACTGCTTGCAAGTCAAATTATAACATGTTACTCTTCTTTTATATATCTCATGATAACAGGTGATCCTATGATAAATAAAAAGAAAAATACAAAAAAAGATGACACTTCCAACAGTACAGTTATAAAAGTAATGCTGCTTGGATTCCTGATCGGCAATATGATATATGCAGTCATTGCCTTTCTGACCGGGGATATGCAGTATATTCCGGAGGTCTTGCTAAAAACAGGTGCCTGCCTGATTATTCATATCATACTGTTATTGGGTGTAACTGCTCTGGAAATCTTTGAGAACAGGAATTGGAAGATTAAAAATCGTGTTGGAACCGATCTTGGCAGCAAATATAAAACACTCAAATGCAGTGCCAGTTACTATATGATTTATATTTGTACATTTCTGCTTACTCTGATGCTTATTGCATTTTTATACTTATGGTATCGGGATGAGAGAGAAACTCTCATTGAAAGTTATCAGAATGGAGGCCTGACAACGGGTATTGTTTATATGATATTTATGTATCTTGTCTCCATTTATTACTTTTTCAGATATACCTGTCAAAAAGTATTCTATACAGAACACTTTATCTACCATGTGAGCTTCTTTAAAAAAGAAACCGTTACATGGTCACAGATTCAAACAATAAAATACTGCTATAAGAAAAAGAAACAAAAATTTGTTTTTACAACATACAATCATAAAACGATCACTTTACGTTCAGATATATTATATGATGGGTGGGCAGATTTTGAAGAATATGTACTTGATATGGCAGATATTTATGAAATAGCGATAAATTAATAAAACGTATGTCTGTAGAATCCACAGGCATACGTTTTATATTTCTGAAATAACTGTTTAATGAAATTCTTCAATATCCTTATCAGGAAGTTTCTTCTCAGCAGTATTTTTAAAGGTCTGTAACTCCTTGGCTGCTTTCATAATAGGAATATTGGTACCTGCTCCTGCTACACAGCCGCCAGGACATGCCATACCTTCTATCAGGCATCCGGTCTTCTTACCTGCTTTAGCAAGCATCAGTATCTTTTTACATTCTGCAAGACTTTCTGCATGCTCAATATGAATCTCTGTATCAGGATAGTATTCCTTGATACAGCCTTCAATCGCAGAAGCTACACCGCCTGCCACACCATATCCACGACCTGCTGCTGTGGCATCATCCATGGTATCCATAGCCTGAATCTCATCTAACAAGATGCCTTTTGCTTCGAACATTCCTGTTAATTCTTCAAAGGTGATAACGAAATCCACGTCTGAACGGACAGATCTTCTGCTGGCTTCCAGCTTCTTGCTGGCACATGGTCCGATAAAGACTACACTGGCATCCGGATGTTCTTTCTTGATAACTCTTGCAGTTGCTACCATAGGTGTCAGCTCATTACTGATCTTGTCCATTGTTTCCGGGAAGAACTTCTTGGCAAGCATTGACCAGGATGGACAACATGACGTCAGAAGAAATGGCAGTTCTCCCGTTGCAACAGAATGTACATAGTGCTCTGCTTCAGCCATTGCACCCATATCTGCACCGATGGCTGTTTCATATACGTCATAGAATCCCAATTCTTTCAGGGCTGTTTTGATCATATCCGGTGTTACTTTATCACCAAACTGTCCTACGAAGGAAGGCGCTACCTGTGCAATGATCTTCCTGCCCGACTGCATGGCACGTATTAACTGGAAGATCTGGGATTTATCAGCAATGGCACCAAAAGGACAGCTTACCATACACTGACCACAGGATACACATTTCTCGCTGTCAATAATTGCTCTGCCATGAGCATCAGAATGAATGGCATTTACACCGCAATGTGCCAGGCAGGGTCTTTGCTGATGAGAAATAGCATCATAAGGACATACTGTTTTGCATTTACCACACTTGACACATTTAGTCTGGTCAATGACAGAATGACCATTCTGCATGGTGATTGCACCACGGGGACATACTTCATTACAGGGATGTGCCAGACAGCCCATGCATTTATTCGTTACTTCGTATCGATTCTCCGGACATGCATTGCACGCGGAAGAAATGACCTGCATAAGAGGCGGCTCATAATATTTTTCATCAATATTACTCTCTTCTACGCCCTGACTGACAGGAATAGGTTCATCTTCCGGACGAAGTGACATTCCCATTGCCAGTCTTGTACGTTCCCTGATGATTTCACGTTCTCTGTATATATTGTCCCAATAAGGTGAATTATCTGCATCTACAAGTTTATATGGCAGTGCTTCCATATCCTCTGCCAGATTCTTTGAATGATATGCCATATTGGCAACTTCTCTGAATATTGCACGTCTGATTTTTCTGACCTGTGTGTCTATGCCTCTCATAATACCATGCCTTTCTGCAAAAGTTTCGATTCTCTTTACTCTTTACGCACATGTATTTTGACATATTTTTAACAAAAAATCAACCGTTTTATGAGTTATGTTTTAGATTTAGCATTTTTCATAAATTCCCTGGATATAATGCAGGGCTTCTACTGCATTTTCAGGCTTGGTATCTTCAAGGGTTGCATGCATATATGGCTTTTCTTTCTTCATATAAGGCATGATTCTATCCCAATGGCACTGACCAAAGCCAACAGGAACGGAAATAAGCTTGCCATCCTGAACAACGAAATCCTTCACATGAAGAACTGCCACATCCTTACCCAGAAGCTCGATTGCCTGGTCAAAGATTTCATCCTGTTTCTCGTAATTATATGTCTCTAACAGATTGACAGGATCTAAGATGATGCGGAGATTCGGGGAATTGATCTCATCCAGAACCTTTCTGGCACGAACCGGGTTGCATACGATATGTCTGACAACAGGCTCGATAGCAACCAGTACGCCCATCTTCTCAGCATATTCAACAACCGGGCGCAGACCATCAATAAAGCGCTCCAGTGCCCAGTCAGACCAGCAGGCTTCTTCAAATTTATATTCTGTATTCGGTGCACCTGTTTCTGTTCCGACTACACCAGCACCCATATGTGCCGCGAAGCGAATGTTGGCAAGATATTTGTCCTGAATGGTACGAAGCTGTTTCTCATCAGGATTTGCCAGATTCAGATAGCAGCCCAGTACTGCACAATCTAATTCATTTTTATCAAATAATCTCTTTAAATACATGGCATAACCCGGTGTCAGCGCTTCATTGGCTACAGAATTGCTCTTTATTACCTTGGAAAGAGCAACGTGTGCGCAGGTAAAACCCTGCTCCTTAATAATAGGCAGACGTTCTTCAATAGGGACGTCTACTGCATCGTGTAATCTGATTCCAAACTGTAACATAAAAATATCCTCCTTTATTTAATTCCAAATGTATCTATATATTCTTTTAAATGTGTATCATGCCAGCAGTGTTCGCCTTCTTCAATATCATGGATGATTCGGTCTTCTGCGTCATAGAGTCGATAGGCAGCTCTGATAATGTCTATCTGTTCATATACATTATCCAGCCCCCTGGGACCATTGAGATGATCGGCTCTGCATGATTGTACCATGAGGTTACGAGGTGCAATCAGAGAAGCAATATCTCCCATATCAAAATGCTCCCACAAATGCGGTACATAGTTACAACTGCAATTTCCATTTAATATCAGAAGAGAATCTTTGAATCCATACAGATAACCGCTGATGAATACGTTATGGACTCTCTCATCCAGTGCGGAGAAATACAGAGTCTGCATACCGCCGCCGGAAAAGCCAAGGCAGGATACCTGGGAAGTATCCCATTCAGTACGGCTCAATACATAGTCCATGATCTTCATCAGATCCCAAACGCACATGCCTATGACTGTCTCGCCCAAAGGCTCTGCCATATGAGCCAGATGGAAGCAGGAGGAAGTCAGAAATGATTTCTCATCATCATGCTGTAGTGCTTCATCTCTTCTCTCACCGAATCCCCTGCAATCCGGGCATACGGCAACGAAACCAAGTCTTGCAAGCTGCATCCCATAATCATAATTATATTTAAGAATGGCATCTGCAACTGCAGGAATTTCGCACACTCCCGCAACGGAGAACTTACCGGCGCCCTGATGGCCCGGCGGTGTGATAAATACCTTGGGTCTGTCTATATTTTCTGGAATCAGGATATACATCGGAACCCATACATTCTCTTCCGTCTGAATCAGGACTTTTTCTCTTTTGATGCCAGGTTCTGCTGTTACTGTTTCTACCAGTCGTGACATAAGCGGCACATGATCCATTTTATCAAGACCAAGCAGATCTGCTAATGTCTTTCGTGAATCTTGCGCCCATTTCTCCCACTCTTCTCTGGTCTGCCCTTGAAAGAAATCTTTCCTTGCAAAGCGGTCAAATTTTGACTTCATATTGGGAAGACTTCCATAATACTGGCTGATCGATATTGTTCTATTTTCTTCCATGTTTTGCAACCCCATTCATATAAATAACCATGCTTTGCTGTGTGAAAAAACTACCATATATGATTTTTTCACACTAAAATCCCAATACTTTATCCCGTGTGTATTCTGCGGCTTCTTCGTCTGTCAAAAATGTAACAAAAGGCGCTCTCTGTGAAGGTACAGCGCCTTCTCCGAAATTGTTATATTCAGCAAAATATAAAGTATCCCACGCATCTGTCTTGTTCCAGTCATGCCATCCTTCCGGTCTGATATGACCATCAATTTCAGAATTCAGGATAACTACCCTGGCGTAATTTCTCCAGGGACGGCCAAGATATGCGCTTTTCTTTGGACAATCACTGGTAAAATGGCAATGATTGAATACATAGCCGTACTTTTGCCCTTCATAAGTAGAAGCTGCAGTTACATAGCCATTTACTTCTGCATTGCGGTTGCGCATGAACAACTCACAACCTTCAAAATAAGCTGTAGCACTGCCAAAAATAAAGTCTATGTTTCCACTGATATAGCAGTTTTTATACAGGTGTCTGCCATGCTTTCTGGGTGCAAATTCCTTCGGACCACGAAAACCACCGGGCTGCATCTCCTTTTTCGGAAGCGGTGCCGTGAAGAGGGTGTCCTGATATCCTTCGAAACGACAGTTCTCGAATACAAGATGATCGCCATCAGCATAGACAGCAAGGGCCTGACCGACGATATCACCCTGACCAGCCTCATTACAGAAGGTCAGATTATCGGCATAAAAATTATCAGCATCAATGAAAAAAGAAGGAGTTCTGAAAGTACCACGTTTCTCACCATCCGAAAGGACTTCAAAGGCACCATCAGAATACGTGACTTTCGTCCTGAAAGCGTCTTCACCGATCATGGAAATATTATCCTGATGAACAACCAGACGCTCCCTGTATGTTCCGGGGGCGATATGTATGATGACTTCCTGATCTGCATAGCGTGTTGCAGCTTCAAGGGCGTCTGCTATTTCTCTAAATTCTCTGTCTCCCTGCGCTGAGACATATAATTCCTGAATATCCACTTTTCTACCTGTCCTTCCTATGCTTCCAGACGGCACATTTCTGCATAAGCAAGCAGAAATGGAGCAGTTCCCTTGGCATCATCCTTTACAACAGGCTCAGACATATAATACTCATAAGAACCATCTCTTCTTGGATTGCTGTCAGGTCCTAAACCTGCAACCAGACAGATACCGCCAAGACTCATTTCACCTTCTACTGTAGAAAGGTAAGTATCACAGATTCCTTTGAATGCCTTTTGACCATATGCACTGTATTCGGCCGGCAAGAAGCCCAGACGAGCGCCCTTCATCAGACAATATGCCATAATAGAACTGCCGCTGGTTTCAAGGTAATTCTTCTCTCTGCCCGGGAAGTTAGGTACCTGATACCACATACCCTCCGGTGACTGGAATTTCAGCATGGAATCGATCAGGCCACGATACATCTGCTGCAAATGACCATAATCAGGATAATCCTTGTCTGCAAGTACCAGAGTATCCAGAAGTGCCATGGAGAACCAGCCAAGGGAACGGAGCCAGAAATTTCTGGAAAGTCCGGTCTCCTTATCAGCCCAGAACATCTTTCTTTCAGAATCATAGGCATGATAATATAAGCCTGTTTCCTTGTCCTTCATATTCTTCTCTACTTCAAAGAACTGATGGAAAATATCTTCATAATTTTTTTTATCATTAAAACGTTTCTCATATTCGATATAAAAAGGCTGTGCCATATACAGACCATCCAGCCAGACCTGATTAGGATAAATCATCTTGTGCCAGAAGTTGCCTTCCTTTGTACGTGGCATTTCAAGAATCTGTTGATAGATCCTGGAGGTAGCCTTGGCATATTTCTCTTTACCTGTCAGATCATATAGGGTGAACAGGTTCTTACCTTCATTGATATTGTCAAGATTGAGTTCCTCCTTGTGGTAGCCATTGATCGTGCCATCCTCCTGTACACGATAGCTGATATATTCTTCTGCAAACTTGAAATATTTCTCGTTCTTGCCTACCTTATACAATTCCAGCAAAGACATGATCATGCAGCCATCAATATAATCCCAGGATGCCTTCTTACCTGCACGAATTTTCTCAATGTTCCATACAGGCTCTTCCAGGGTACTTCTGTCAATCAATTCATTTACATACTTTTCCACAATTTCAATTGCCATTTCCGTTCTCCTTCTGATATCTTGTGTAAGCGCTTTCATAACTGAATTATAGCAGAATACCCACATGCAAACAAGGTAATTTTTGACGTTATTATCTGTTACAAGAATTGTCACTTTATTCTTTGGTATTGGCTGGAAAAGGTATTCATGCTCTGATAGAATAAATCTGAAATGGAGGAATTTACATGATACCAGAACTGGAAAAGGCACTGAATACGTGCAATGTAGATAAATTAGCAGCAATTCTTGCGCATAATCCGTCTTTGATCAATGCTCTTAATGATAAAGGAGTGCCCTATGCCTTTGCAGGCGCTATGCAGGGGGATCTGGCGTTGACCAGATATATCGTGGAATATACGATGGCAAGCATGAATACCAGAGATGCCGATTATAGAGGAATCCTGCACTACGCAGTGATGTCAGGCAAGGCAGATACGATCCCCTATCTGGTTGAGAGGGTCGGCATGTCAGCCTTTGACGGTGACAGGAATCTCATAACTCCGTATGATCTGGCACATCAGAACCAATATAAAGAAATCGAAGAATATTTCAACTCTCACTATCAGGTCAGATATGAGGACACTTACCACAATCCTGTCCGTACAGGTATGTACCCTGACCCATCCATTATCAGAGTGGGTGGGGATTATTATATGGCTAACTCCACGTTCATCTTTTTCCCCTGTATTCCTATCTCTCACTCCAGAGATCTGATTCACTGGGATATCATAGGGCATGCGATCACTAACCCTGAGTGGGCTCATGTGGATGAACTGGAAGGCGGCAGAGGTTACTGGGCGCCGGATATTTCTTATCATAATGGCAGATTCTACGTGACTGCCACATATCGCATGAATGATACAGACGGTCCACGCAGACGACAGATCGTGGTATCCAGCGACAAACCGGAAGGACCTTATAGTGAGCCTTTTTATATTGAAGAAGATGGTATTGACCCGTCACTGTTCCACGATGATGATGGGCGTTCCTATATGCTGCTGAATCGTGGCGCCAGAATCCTGGAGCTGAATCTGGAAAAAGGCAGACAGCTTACGCCTGCGACCTTACTCTTCTATGGAGATCAGAAACGTGCGCCGGAAGGTCCACACTTATTAAAAAAGGACGGGTGGTATTATTTGTTCGAAGCCGAAGGTGGCACTGGAGAAGGACACAGAATCACCGTTTCACGCTCCAGAACACTGATGGGAATCTATGAACCCTGCCCCTATAATCCCATTATGCGCCAATGGCTTCCTGATGCGCCGATTCAGCGCTGCGGTCATGGTAAACCTGTCATGACACAGCATGGTGACTGGTATATAGTATATCTGTGTGGAAGAATGATCGACCAGAAATACAGTATGTTAGGGCGTGAAACGGCACTTGATCCTATTACCTGGACACCGGATGGATGGCCTGTTGTCAATCATTTACAAGGTCCTGGCTGTCAACAGAAGAAGCCACTACCAGAAATTCCTTATTATTCTAAAGATAAAGATACGGGCTTTGGAACCAATTTCCTATCCTGTGATTTCATGACACCAAGGACTCCGACTCTGCATGGCATACAGATACAGAATGGCATCTTAACATTAGAAGGAAGTCATGCAGACCTGAATTCTACTGATGCGAAAAATGTATTGGTTCGCAGACAGGAAGATTTTGCTTTCACGGCAAAGGTTGTCATGGACTGCTCTACTCTACAGGATGGTCAGGATGCAGGAATGACCTGCTATTATGATGAGAATACCTATCTGAAATTTGGAGTCTACCGCATACATGAAAGCTATTTTTTACAGGTATTTGAGAAAATAGATATGGATGAACATGTTGCTTTTTCCAAGGATATTACAGATACAATAATGACACAGGTGTCAGAAATTGAATTACAGATTACAACAGATTATTTAAAGAGAACCTTCTGTTACTGTTGTGGTAAACAGGAAACAGAAACCCTGGGAACCCTTGAAAATGTCTACTATCTGTGTGATGAAGGTATCCGTAAGGGTAAACGATTCACCGGCGCAATGATAGGCGTATACGCTTATGCAGGAGAAGAACACTTGGAAGTGAATTTCAGGGATTTTCAATATACGGGTAAATAAATATACATTTTACTATACCAAAACAGGCGCGGATAATTATAATCCTGCGCCTGTTTATTTATACCGGTTATTTATTTCTCTAAATGGTCGATTCCATCAGCAATGATTGCTTCACCCTTCTGACCGGATACTGTTACATTTCTGCAAATGAATGTTTCAATGTTCTTTGCAAAGATTCCTGTATTAGTCTGTGGTTCTGCACCATCCATCATGGCAGGTACGCCTGCTGTTGGATTTTCTGTAAAGGAGAAGGATGCATTGTCAAATACAACTTCGTGAATCTTCTGCTCTGGCAGACCATACATATAAGAAGCTGCTGCATGGCAGTTCGTTGCCTGTAAGTTTTTGAACAGGAAATCACCAAGGTAAGGTGTTCTCTCATCTACAGGATGATATTCCTTGGACTGTACATAATCAGAATGTCCATCTGCGTCACAGAAATAGAAAGAATTGAGAACAACCGGAGTCATAACATGATCCATGATGATATTCTCGAATTTGATACCTGTTACAATGGCATCTTTACCACGACCACGTCTGGTCTTGATACGCAGACCTCTGTCTGTATGCAGGAAAAGACACTCTTCTACGTTCATGTCCTTAACGCCGCCAGCCATTTCACTGCCGATTGTGATGGAACCATGTCCGTCTCTCATGCAGCACTGTCTGATTGTGATCTTCTCAGATGGTGTCTTGTACTTGGCACCCATGTAGATTTTACCTGATTTTACAGCGATACAGTCATCACCTACAGAGAAATATACACCGATGATATCAACGTTCTTACAGGATTCAGGATCAAGACCGTCTGTGTTTGGTGAATCCTTAGGTCCTAATACAGAGATACCAATGAACTTCAGATCTTCTGAGAAGAAAGGATGAATGTTCCAGGAAGGGCTGTTCTGAACAGTAATTCCATGAAGAACAACATTTTTACAATGATTCAGGAAGATCATACGAGGACGCCATGCAATTCTTCTGACCTTGGGATTGTTCCACCAGTTCTCTCTGCTGGCATTACCATCAATCGTTCCCTGACCTGTGATGACTACGTTCTCTACATTGATACCTGTAATGATCGCTGCGAACATATCATTAGGATCGCCTTCCCAAGTACCAAGCAGATATTCCTTCTCCGGGTCCTGACATTCAATTCTGCCAGGAAGAATCGGGAAGCTTTCTCTGTCTGTATAAGCAGATAATACAGAATCCTTAGCCAGCTCGATAACCAGATCACTCTTTAAGAATAATGGATAAATCTTGTATACACCAGCAGGTACATATACTCTGCCGCCCTTAAGGCAAGCATTGATTGCACACTGGATTGCAGCGGTATCATTTGTTTCGCCATCACCCTTGGCACCAAAATCCCTAACATTGAGTACCACGTATTCTGTTTCTGTTGTAACAGAGAATACGCTGGTCATTTCATCACCACATTTGATCTGTACATCATATGTGGTGGCAGGAGCCAGACCAAAAACAGTAGCAACATTACGGTTGCTCTTCTCAGCCAGTTCTCCATTTACATATATTTCATGCTCTGTTTCAGAAGAAAAATATCCGTTCTCCTTTAACTCTACTACAAAGCTGGTCGATGTCTTATAAATTACTTCGTACTTCATGAAATCCTCCATCCTGCCGCTTATGGGCTTACGTTTGTTATACCTTTCTAGTATAGCGTTTTCTAAATAACTGAACCATTTACGCAGAATATTTTTCAGAAAGTGCATGTCAAAAAACGTAGGCGTAGCGGGCTACGCTGAGGATTTTTGGCATGTGCTATCGGGAAAATAGGCAAGTAATATGGTTTAGTTAATTTAAAAACGCTATACTAGCATCTGCGAATCTGTGTAAAACATAAATTTGCCATATGCAAAAACTATCGTATGTGTTCTTGTATATTAACTGTATCACACTTAATCTGAAAAGGCTACAGGAAAATGTAAGCGTTTACAGTATTTTTTACATTACAGTAAATTTGTCTTTCGGTACTGACTGGGGGATACATGTTTGATCTTGTGAAAGGCATCTCCGAAGTAATTACTGTCCATATATCCACAGTCGGAGGCTATCTGTGTGATGCTTTTATCGGTCGACAAAAGCAGGTCACAGGCATGGCGAATCCTGACTGCATTCAGATATTCTTTAAAGCCAAAGCCTGTCACTGTCTTGAATCTTCTGGAGAAATAGGAATCACTCATACAACTTAGCTTCGCCATTTTATTTAAGGTGATATTTTCCTTATAATGATGGCTGATATAAACTGCGGCGGCTTCGATATCTTTATCTTCCAGTTCTTCCGGGATTTCAGGCTGTGCATAATTCTGGCAGCGTATAATGAACAGAATGATTTCTTCACAATATCTGGTACAGAGAGCCTGCGACAATTCATCTTCATTTTCCTGTTCATGAAGCAGCCTGTCAAACAGGGATTCCAGATATCCCCGTCTGTTTGGAGGTATCATCAGATGCTTGTGTTGAAAGCATTTTGTAAAGGTATCACTTCCGATATCTTCAAATAAATGATGTATGGAATCCTGCGTAAAGCAAAGGGCAATTCTTTCGTGACCGTCTTTTGAATTATAAGTAGTTCTGTGAATCTCGCCTTTGGGAATCAGAACCATATCGCCCTCTCTTACATGATAAACGCGATTATTTACAAATACTTTTCGCTTCCCATTTAACAGATAATAAAATTCATAGAAAGAATGAAAATGCTCTGTTTTCATTTCAAAATAGGCTTCTCTGCGCACCCTTGATATATTGATCTGACGCTGTTTTTCTACTTGTAATGCCATTTATGCCACCATACCTTTCGTTTCCAGCATCATTTTATCATATCTTATGAAAAAGTCAAAAAATCTGTAGTTTTGACGCATCATTATGATTTTTAAGTAGTTATTAATGGATTTTCGCAGTATGATGTAACTGTTCTGATAATTACAGATATTCATATGAAATGGGGAGAATTATGAATCTATTAAAGAAAACAGTCAACAGAGATCTGATTCTAAATGGTAATATGGTACAGGCTATCATGTCTATCGCCATTCCTGTCGTGATCAATTCCTTTTTACAGACCATGTATAATCTGACGGACACCTTCTGGTTAGGGAAAATCGGTACGGAGCAGTTAGCCGCGATCAATCTGGTAACACCTGTCCAGAGTATCATTATGAACTTCGGTTCCGGTATTACGGTCGCCGGTTCGGTGCTGATTGCGCAGTATATAGGCGCCAGAGATGATGAAAATGCGAAGTCCATGGCAAATCAGATCTTTGCCTGTGCAATGATCTTCGCCTTTGTATGTGCAGGATTATGTTTTCTCTTCACTCCTGCCATTGTCAAATGGCTTGGAGCAGATGGAAATACATTAAAATACGGGCGAATCTATCTACAGATCGTGGTTCTGGATATGCCGCTTCTGTATACGATCAATATTTTCAGTGCCATTAATCAGGCGCAGGGAGATACGGTGCGACCTATGCTGCTGAATCTGCTTGGCATTCTGATCAATATGGTTCTCGACCCGTTACTTATGGTCGTGCTGAACCTGAATATTGCAGGAGCTGCGCTGGCTACTCTGTGTGCGAAGCTGCCCTCTGCCCTGATTGCCTTTTATTCTCTGAATCAGAAGGACAAGCTGGTGCATCTGGACTTGAAACATATTCATTTTGAAAAGGACAAAATAAAAGCCATTCTTCGTGTAGGGCTGCCTACCGCTATTGGAGGCAGTACGATGCAGTTTGGTTTTCTGCTTATGAGTAAAAATGTATACAAATATGGCACACAGGCAATGGCTGCCTATGGTATCGGGAATAAGGTAAATGGGCTGATCACGCTGCCCTCTAACGGTATCGGTTCTGCGGTTGCTACTATCGTTGGTCAGAATGTTGGTGCGAATCAATATGACCGCGCCAGACAGGGCTACCGTCTTTCACAACGAATCAGTGTTGTTTTCTTATTTGTGGGTGGGTTGATTTTGTCCAGAGCACCTATTTCCGGTGCAATCGTCAGCATATTTTCTGATGACGCACAAGTCGTTGCCATGGCTGCGGATTTCCTGAGTATCATGGCATTCTGGTGCTGGACAAATGGTATCTATAATTCTACGATGGGACTTTTTCAGGGAACAGGACATACCGAAGTTACGATGCTGGTGGATGCTTCAAGGTTGTGGGTATTTCGTTTCCTGACACTGTTTATCTGTGAGAACATCCTGCACATGGGAGTCAGAAGCATCTGGTATTGTGTTGTTGTAAGTAACGGTATCTCTGCAGCGATACTCTATCTCCTTTACCGTACCAATATCTGGCGCAGACCAGCCATGAAAAAGACACAGAAAGCCAAAGGAGCAGCCTGATTAAAGCTGCTCCCATTCATATGTGGCTCGCAGAAGTTCACCTACGCTCCAGGCCTGCGCAAAACAGCCTCTTGAAACAGTAGGTTTGGCTCCGTCATAGATCTCTGCCAGTTGTCCAAGACACCCTTCTTCCAGCCAGTATCGAATCGCTTCGATTCCTTTCGACAGTTCTGCCTTATAGGCAAATGTCTTGTCTGATGCATCCTGTTTTAAATATTTAATCCAGGCGCGGTAATAAGCGCCCAGCGGGAATGTCCATACCGTTCCCTGATGATATGCTCTGTCTCTCTCCTGCATACTTCCGATATAAATATCATGGAAAGCGCTATCCTTAGGGGATAAAGTTCTAAGTCCTGCGGTTGTATACAGTTCTTCTTTGATCTTATGAAGAACGCATAACTCTTTCTCTTTAGGAAGCATTGTATATGGCATGGATAACGCCCACACCTGATTGCAGCGCACCTGATTTTCTTCCTCATTTCCAGATAATACATCCTTTAAACAGTTTTCCTCTTCGTTCCAGAATTTCAGAAGAAATGCTTCTTTGACCTTGTCTGCAAGCTCTGCATAATGCTGTGCCAGCTTACTATCCTGTTGCAGCAAAGCGAATTGTTCCATAATTTTCAAATCATTATACCAGTAAGCATTGATCTCTACGGGTTTACCATGGCGCGGTGTAGGCAGATAATCTCCCACACGAACATCCATCCAGGTCAGCTGTTCCAGCTCTGCCCCTGCCTGAATCAGACAGTCTGTGTCCATTCCAATGTGATAATCGGTTCCCTTCTCATAAGCGGTCATAATCCGTTTCAGCACATCCCATACTTCTGGTAAAAAGGCAGTGTCCTTTGAAACCTGGATATATTCATATACCGCATTGATAAACAACAACGGGGCATCTACTGAATTGTACATGGGTTCAACATCCCCCTCCGGGAACAGATTCGGTAAAAGTCCATGATGTTCGTACTTGGCAAAGGTCTGGAGAATACTTTTACATTCATCAAATCTGCCTGTGACCATGGTAGTTCCTGCCAGTGCGATCATCGTATCTCTTCCCCAGTCCTCGAAGAAGGGATAACCTGCGATAATGCTCTTGCCCTGCGTGGATTCTCTGTCTACTACATAAGCATCTGCACTCAGAACGAGCTGTCTGCCGATTTCACTGGTCAGGTTTGCTTTCTTTAACAGTACTTCTTCATATGCCTGTCTGTTATGAAGTAATTCATCAAACAGCCCCTCATGGTATGTATAAGGTCTTGTACTAAAAATGACATTTGTGTCATTTTTAGTTTTCCCTGTTTCTACTTCATTGATGTAAGAGTGATTGCATACAGTCATTCCCTGTTTCTCTCTGCCGTCACGCTCATCCTGTGAAAAATACATCGGTCCAAACAAGTGACTGGGTTCTTTCTGCATCTGCGCATTGGTTGCAACGTAAAGAATATCTTCATCCCCGCTGATCTGATACAGATTAGCCTGTTTTATATTGACTGTAATCTGCTGCTCTTCACAAAATTCTTCTTTCTTAGGTGAAAAGCGCAACATAGGTGTCAGGATCAGCCTGCACTGATGCTTTTGCTCAGAATGAATACTATATTGTAGCGCTACGGTATTTTCCCCATGAACCATGACTATTCTCTTGGATATCACAACATCTCCAATGCGATACGTCCACGTAGGTATTTTATCGTAGGAAAAGCTATCTAAATAGCGAAATCCTTCCAAATCCGGTTGATTCATCATTCTCTGGGAAGTCAGGATATAATCTGTGCCATCTATTGAAAACGTTTCCAATAAATTCGAAATCAAATGTCTGCGTACATTGGGTGCTTTTTGTGCAAACATAAGTAATGCCTGATCGCCTCTCGCCAGAGAACCAATCACTGACAAGCTACTATATCCACCCAAGCCATTTGTCAGCAGGAAGCAATCCTTCTCTCCCTGCTCTATCGTATTCCAATTCTGACTGTTTCGTTCAAATCTCATTGTGTCATCCTTTCTTTTAGTCAACTTTTTCATAGGCAATTCTGGGGCTTCCATCTGCAATATGGATGATTCCACATTGTACGAACCCGTTCTTGACCAGAAGATGCTGCATGGTCAGATTATCATGGTGTGTATCTGCACGCAGATGAGGACAAATATTCTGGCAAAATGACACACATGTCGCAAAAATGCCTTTTATCTGTCCATCACTGGCAAGGCGGTGTATTGTGCCATATGGCGAATTCTCCAACCATTTTCCCTCTTCTATTACCTGATAAGTAGGGTCATCACCCAGGATAAAGGCAAACGCAACGTGAAGCTGTCCATTCTCTTCGCAGACATAGGAGTTGCCTTTTGCAATATCTGCCTCCAGTACTGCTCTGTTTGGATGCCCCGGCTTCCACTGTGTCGGATTGCCTGACTTGTCCATATATTCCTTTGCCAGACGGTAAATTCTTAACATTTCATCAATATCTTCCAGTTTAGCATGTCTGATTGTCATTGTTGTACTCCTTTGCTTTTTCCTGCAAATGATCCGATTTATGCTGACTGCCCCATTGACACATGGATATCAGAATCGGGATCAATGATCTGCCGCGCTCTGACAGGCTGTATTCTACCTTAGGTGGAATCTGCGGATATTCTGTTCTGATAATCAGAGAATCATTCTCCATTTCTTTGAGTGTGGCACTTAATGTCTTGTGAGAAATCGTGCCAAGACATCGTTTCAGTTCGTTGTATCTCATGACAGGCCTATGCTGTGCCAGCCAGTAGATGATGATCAGTTTATATTTGCCATTAATAAGGGATAAAGTATATCCAAAATCTGTATCTGTAATATTCTCTCCCGTATGGCAGCACTCTTTATGCGGCATACAATTAGACGTCATTTTGCGTTGACTCCTTCCATTACTTTCCTTTTGGTGAGTATATAACCTGAATGTGCGTACTACCTTTTTTATAAATTGTAATGTATATTGTAGAAAAGGGCAATAATAGATTTAGAAATCAGGGTAATTGCGAAACTGAAACAGAGAATGGTACGAATTGTGCAGGTTTAACAATGCCTGATATTTAGAAATATTCAGGAGGTAACAACATTGGATCAGGTATTTAAGATTGAAGATTTGCGTCCGATCAGAAGCGGGATGACTGTTTCAAGGGATTCAAAGCTTGGAATAACGAACAAGGTCACGTATTTCTCTATGGGCGATGATACATCCATCAGTCAGGAAAGTTATGACAGAATGACGATGTATATTGGTGCCGCCGGGTGTGGAGAATTTATTATTGGTGAGAACCAGAGCACCGTTCCTATGGAACCTGGGCAGGTACTCATTGTCCCTTCTAAGACATTATGTGGCATGCAGACATCTACCGGTATGGTATACACTGAAATTATTTTAGAAAAGGAGAACACTATGAACAAGAACATCAAAGCAAACGAAGTATTCGCATTAAAGGATCTCATCTCTTATGAAGAAGGCAGCATCACAAATATGGATGTTGTAAGCAACCCTACTATGAAGTATGTGCTTATGGCATTTGATGCAGGTACAGGTCTGACACCTCACCGCGCACCCGGTAACGCTATCGTATTTGCTCTGGAAGGCAAAGCAACAATCGGCTATGAAGGTAAAGATTATGAATTAAATGCCGGCGAGTGCTTCCATTTTGAAAAGAACGGACTTCACAGCGTAACAGCAAATGAGAAGTTCAAAATGGCACTTTTACTTGTATTGGAATAATAATGCAAAATGGGACACTTATAACAGGTGCCCCACTTTTTATGATAATCTAAATGTTCTTTCAACTTCGGGAAAAGTATAAAGTAATCGAAGGGATTCTTCTGTTACTTTGTGAAGAAAATATTTAGAACCTGTTACAGATACCATTTCGAGTCCTTCTATAGATGCCTGTCCTGACTGCCGGAACAAGCTAATCTGATAATTTGTGTTATCCTTCAGATTCTGTGCTGTGATATACTCCTTTATTTGCAATCTGGTCAATATCTGTTCTATCGGTTCTGACTGTAAAGCAGTTTCCAATTCAGACATTATATTCTGACTGTCGGCATAATTCTGATAAAGAAAATTATCCTGCAAAATGCACTCTCTTCTATACTCATCGCGCATTTCATCTACTTTGAAATCATAACGGATCAAATTGGGGGCATATAGTAGTTGACAGTTAAAAATGTCTGTTAAAATGTGAAGAGTATAGCCTTTTAAAAAAGTGATCTCCTTTTCATTTGTAACCAGCTTCATTTTATCTGCAAAAAAATGCTGCAACCGCTGATACCATATGATCATAGCTTCTTCTGTATATATTTCTCCCCATTTTTCTTCAGGCTGCAGGAAATGTGCATTTGCCTTTATTTGTTTTGAAAAATCCATTCTTGCGTGCACTGCATCCGGCGCAATACTGGCAAGTAAAAATATATTTTTATCTATAATGCTTTTTTGCTTTGCAAATTCATTTGCAATTATCAGGTGTGTCATAGCGTATGACATTTTAAGCCTCATTTCTGCGCACGATCTTTACACACGCCAGTTTTGTGTCAAGTGCACGTAAACATAAATTATTCCAGTGCCTTTATTTTTCAGTAAAAATTTCTGCACATGCCTGTTCCCAGCATTCTTCCGGTATCATGGGCCATTTACATTCGCCATATTTTATCTGACAAAGTTCCATTGCCCTGTTCAAGGCGGTTCCATGTGCAACTGTTCCACCTCTTAAAAGCTGTTCACTTACCTGTGTCCAGAAAGGTGCTGTTTCATAGAAAGACCTCTCTCTCATTTCTTTAATTACAGCTTCTACATCATAATCCAATGTTACAAATTCTACTTTCCAATGCTTGTCCTTACTATGTAAAATCATAAATTCTGCCTTTGATTTACCATTTAAAGGACAGCCTACAGAACCAGAATTCCATACAGTCTTACCATATTGGGTAAAATTGGCAACTCTATGCGTATGACCACATAAAATATACTTTGGTGCTACATCTGCAAAAATTTCTTTATTCTCAACATGACCAGGAAGAATCTTCTCGGACAGATTTCTGGGCGAACCATGACACAGCATCAGATCAGGCATGCCATCCAGATGTACTGTCATGGAAACAGGCAATCCTTTCAGATAATCCAGATCTTTGCTCGTAAGATGCTGACTCCCATAACGAATCATTCCAATGGTACTTGGATATGCGTCCCATTCAGGATGATTCTCCCCCAGTCCATTTAACTGATAGGTTTCTTTATTCCCCTTTATGATATAGCATGGGGCAATGTTTGGCAATTCATAAAGTATTTTCATGGTTTCTTCCAACCCAGGAAACTCTCCTACATAATCACCCAACAGACAATACACATCAATGTTTTGTGTCTCCAGATATTTTAAGCACGTTTCAAACGCTATATGATTACTGTGAATGTCTGATAATACGGCTATGTTCATATGATCTCCTAATCTTATATATTGGGTTAGTATTTACAATTCGTCCCGTTCTCTTTATAACGACTTGCAATTACCTGATTATACCATATTTTTGTAACCTTTTCACATATCTTATCATAATATGATACCAAAACGTATATTATGACAAGGAGAATGCCTGATGCAGGACTATAGACAAATGCCCTATGTGGACCAGTTTCCTGTTGCGATGGCGTATGTTCCGTGGCAGCAGAACTGCAACATGTACGAAAATCTGGATGAGGCTTTTCGGGTTGGCACAATTTTCCCAGTATTAAATAAGCCCTTCAAAGGAGGAGAAAAATGTCGATGATGAATTGTAAATGTAATGAAAGACAGCGGCTTTTGACAGAAATCAGCAAGGTGGATTTCGTATTAAAAGACTTGAATCTGTATCTTGATACGCACCCTTATGACCAACAGGCAATTGACCAATTCAGGCAATATAACCGTATGAAGAAGCAATTGACCAAGGACTATACCAAGGCATATGGACCTTTGGAACTTAGTATTCTGGATGATTCCATGCGTGAATGGAAATGGTCATTGCAAGATTGGCCATGGGAAAGGGGGTATAACTAAATGTGGAATTATGAGAAACGATTACAGTTTCCGGTAAATATCAAAGAAACAAACCCGGAAATAGCCAAGATTATTATTACGCAATATGGTGGTCCTGATGGTGAGCTTAGTGCATCCATGCGGTATCTGGCGCAGCGATATACGATGCCCTATAACACAGTAGCTGGTGTCCTGACAGATATTGGTACAGAAGAGCTGGCGCATTTTGAGATGATCTGTGCGATTGTGCATCAATTAACCAGAGATTTAACACCGGAGCAGATCAAAGAATCCGGTTTCGGCGATTATTATGTAGATCATACCCTCGCCCTGTGGCCACAGGCAGCCAGCGGTACGCCTTTCAGCGCTACCACATTCCAGTCCAAGGGTGATCCTATTACAGACCTGTTTGAGGATATGGCAGCAGAGCAGAAAGCACGCACCACATATGATAATATCCTGAGACTGGTCAAAGATCCTGATGTCGTCGAACCGATCAAATTCCTGCGTGCCAGAGAAGTTGTCCATTTCCAAAGATTTGGCGAAAGTCTGAGAATCGTGCAGGATAATCTGGATTCCAAGAACTTCTACGCATTCAACCCCGCTTTTGATAATCCAAAATCATAGTACCAAATCCAGCAGGCAGATAATTCATCTGCCCGCTGGATATTTGTAACGAAAAACGCTTTTCATACTGATAACCATGCCTTTCCGTAACCTGCAAACTTTGGACCACAGGCACAAATTTGCCGTGTGAAAAAACTACCGTATATGTTTTTTTCACACTATTCCCGGGAGTCCGGTAATCGTCCTCGTATCAGGGCTTTTCCTAATTTCTTGAAGCTAAAAGGAATGAGTGGATATAAATAACTCTGTCCTGAGACCATTTTGTTCTTGCCAATTGCAAAGATAAAGAAAAGCAGCCCGGCAATATATCCCCACAGGTTAAAGATTGCAGTCAGTACCAGATTGATCATTCTAAAGAACTTCACTGCATATCCAAGCTCGTAGCTTTGGTGCGTATAATTGGCGATTGCAACAAATGCCATATATAACATGACTTCGCTGTTGAACCATCCGCTCTTTACCGAAAATTCTCCCAGCACCAGCGCTGCCATGACACTGAGAGGTGTTGACAGCATGCTTGGCGTATTGATCGCGGCAAGCTTCAGACCGTCAATTGCCAGTTCCAGGATCAGGAATTGCCAGACCAGAGGGACATTGATCGTATCACTTACTTTGATAAAAGCAAAAGGTTCCGGAATCCATTGAGGATTCTGCATCATCAGTAAAAAAGTCGGAGTAAGCAGATAAGTCATAATAAATATCAGAAATCTGGAAATCCTCAGATATGTGCCCGTCACAGGTGGAAAGTAATAATCATCTGCTTCTTCTACCGCATCCAGAATACTGATAGGAAGGATCATAGCGGAAGGCGAATTGTCTACCAGAATGATAATGTTACCCTCTAATATCTGTGCTGTTGCCGTATCCGGTCTTTCTGTATATTTGAATTTAGGAAAGGGATTATACCATTTGGAAGTAAAAAGGCATTCAGCCAGACTTTCCTGATTCATTGTAAGGGCATCCACCTTGATATCCTGAATCCGGTTTCTGATCTTACTCAAAAATTCCTGATCAACGCGGGAATCCATATAACACAGGACAATATCTGTTTTAGAGGTCTTGCCTGCACTTAATATCTCCATCCTGAGATCTGTACTGCGTATTCTTCTGCGGATCAGCGCTGTATTAAATACAATAGTTTCAATGAAACCATCTTTGGAACCACGCAGTACTTTGTCCTTTTCCGGTTCTTCTACTCCACGGGCCGGATAAGTACGGGAATCGATCAAGATACATTCCTTATAACCATCGATCAGGAGCGCAAACACACCACAAAAGATATTTTTAATGATTTCATCCCAGTCTGTAGCGCTGTCTACCTCAACATAGGGTAAAGTCTGACTTAACTCCTGGATATTTGATGGCATATCTTCCGGTTTTTTATCTATTAAATACTGCAGTAATTTCTCCATTAATTCATCCTTGCAAAAGCCATCAATGAAGAAGAAAACTGCCTTTTTACCACCAACCACGATTTCTCTGCTTACAATGTCAAAATTTTCTTTAACGCGCAATTCCTGCGTTAGATATTTTTTATTTTCTTCGAAATCCGGATACATAAAAACCTCCATGAAACATACATTAATGTCAGTATGTTCCATGGAGGCATTCTTTATTCATATATTATTTATTGTTTACCTGTGCTGCCATGACCACCGCGATTAGGTCCTGTCAATTCTTCGACTTCTTCAAAATTGAGAGCAGGCTGCTGTTCCATGATTCTAAACTGACAGATTCTGTCATTAAAATGAATCTCAGTATCTCTGATTGCATAGACAGGCATGAACCACTGGTCATCATTACCACAGTAACCGCCTTCACCAGTCTCTCGATCCGGTCCATCTACTACACCCTGATGATTAACCTGTATAATGCCATAGTTCTTGAATGTTGAACTTCTGGGAACAACATGTGCTTCATAACCTCTGGGAAGTTCCATGGCAATTCCCAATGGAATTAATTTGAATTCTCCAGCTTTTAAAGTAACATCTTCTGCCGCTCTTAAATCAATCCAGTTTCCCTTGGTAATTTTTGCGACCTTTTCCAGTTTGTCATTAAAGTATTTAATCTTGATCGTAAGCATATTTTCTCCCATCTGTTCTAAATATTTTATGCATCACAGCATTTTCTGCTGCTTCCCTTGAAGTTTACAATGTTCTCTTCTATATCTGCGACAGGTGCTGTAGCTGTCTCTCTGCCCATTGGAATATCATCATGATCGCCACAGTGCAGAACCGGTATTGAGATATCTTCCTGAGCCAACGTAGCCTGTACATCAATAACCCTCTGATTACTGCTGCCCTTCCATAATAAAGTGACATCCTTCTTATCTATCTGAAATTCTCCATCTACCAATACATCCACATATTTCATCAGAGGATAATTCATGATATTTTCCCAGGAATCCCCAGTATAGAGCCAGATTGTTTTATTAGGATATTTTACCTTGATCTCCGCCATCAATGCCTTAACATCTGCTCTGTTCGCAGAATGAAGCGGATCTCCACCAGAAAATGTAATACCTGATATATATGGCTTGTCCAACTGGTCAAAAATCTCCTGTTTGGCAGATTCATCAAACAAAATACCGCCATTTGGGTCCCAGGTCATAGGATTCTGACATTCCTTGCAGCAATGTGAACAGCCTGCAACCCATAATACCACGCGCAATCCATCACCATTAAGCATATCATCCTTAGTAATATTGTGATATCTCATTTACATTGACTTCCTTTCTGCGATTTCTGCCATTTTTGCATCATTTAAACGGGTATCACCGTGTACACGCGAATAGGACAGATAACCGTTCATACGTTCTATCTTGGTCAGATTACGGCTGCCGCATTTAGGGCAGACATCCATTTCCAGTTCCTGATGTCCACAGTCATCGCAATATGCCAGTGACAAATTGACACCTTCATAAAAGCCCATATCCATTGCTCTTCTTACCAGTGTTTTGATGGCAGTAATATTATAATCAATCGGATATTTTACATACTGAATCTTACCACCGTTAGACAGTTCCCAGAAACGATACTCCAGGTCCTGTTTCTGAATCGGTGTGATATCTTCTGTTACATGGCAATGGAAACTGTTGCTGACATATTCTCTATCGGATACACCTTCTACAATGCCGTATTTCGCACGGAACTGCTGTACCTGCAATCCACACAGATTCTCTGCCGGTGTTCCATAAATGGCATATAAGTTGCCATCTTCTTCCTTGAAACGATTGACTTCTTTATTGATATATTCCAGTACTTCCAGAGCAAATTCGCCATCCTCTACCAGTGATTTACCATTATAGAGCATCTGTAATTCATTAAAAGCTGTAATACCAAAAGAAGCTGTTGCTGTCTTTAATAATGGTTTGATCTTATCAGTCAGCTTCAGATGTCCACCAAGGAAACCACCTTCACAGTATGCCAGAGGGTTCGTGGAAGCTCTCATATTTCCCAAATAAGCATAGGTTCTGATATGAAGTTGTCTGATCAGATTCAGATAATAGTCCAGAACTTCATAGAAATCTCTGCTCTCCTGTCTTGCCTTTGCCAGAATCATAGGTAAATGCAGTGATACAGCACCAATATTAAATCTGCCTACAAATACAGGAACATCCTTATCATCGGCAGGGTGCATACCACCTCTTTCATACCATGGAGAAAGGAAAGCACGACACCCCATAGGAGAAATAACCTTGCCATACTGCTTGTACATGCTGGCAATATAGCCTTTACCTGTCAGGCTGAGCCAGTCAGGATACATAGTCTTTGCAGAACATTTAACACCTGCTTCAAAGACATCCTCTAATGGTTTGCCCGGTCCATGCAGGTTCTCATCATATAAAAATACAATCTTAGGGAAAAGTACAGGTTTCTTACATTCCTTTTTACCCTGTCCTTTACGTCTTACCTCCAGCATCTTAATGGTTGCCATCCTGGCAAAACGGTCAGTTCCGATGCCTGCTGTCATGGTAATGAATGGATAATCACCACGGCTGCTGGCTACTGTGTTAAATTTATATTCCCATCCCTGGAATCCCTGCTCAAACTCACGTTCTACATCCTTAAGTGCTTCCTGTTCCGCACGTTCTTTGCTGATTCCAAGATTAATATATTTTTCTACAGCAGTCCGATATGTCTTCTCTGCATAAGGAGCCAATATCTTATCTACTTCGGGAACGGTGAATCCGCCATACTGTTGGCTGGCTGCACTTAATACGATATCACCGATCACATCAAATGCAACATCCAGAGACTTAGGTTCGTTATACCAGATATTTCCCATCTCAAATCCGCCTGTCAATACACTCTGTACGTCGAACAGACAGCAGTTCATCGTATCTCTTCTGGCAGACATATCATGTACATAGATATAACCATCACGACATGCCTGAATCTCTTCTGTAGTCATAAAGAATTTTTGATATAATTCCTTATTTAACTGGTTAAATATAAGACTTCTCTTGGTAGATACAAGTGCAGAATCTGTATTGGCATTTTCTTTATCACCGACATACATAATAGACTGGCTCTTCTTATATACGTCATCCAGCATCCGGACAAAATCCTGCTTATAATTACGATAATCACGATAACTCTTGGCAACAATAGGTTTTACATCTTCCAATGCACTCTCTACAATATTATGCATAACAGGAATCGGCACTTCATCTAATCCCATTTCATTTACTTTTCCAATTACATCTTCACAGATGTGTCTCTTTTCTTCATCAGAGAATTTGGTCAAAGCTCTGTAGGCAGACTTACCCACTGCAGTAATTACCTTCTGGACATTGAATAATTCTTTACTTCCATCCTTTTTTACTACATAAACTTCTTTGGCTGGCTGATATAATTTGCCATAATCAACCTCATCACCGGTCACATCAAGCGTGTTCCCCATAGTATTTCCTCCTTTTTCCCCACACCAAATATAAACTGACTACGCAAAAATGGTATGCAAATAGTCATGTAAATTAATACAATTTGATTCTTTCGGGTACATTTATAGTGATTTTTTAGAATTGTTATATCATTGGGATATGTCGTTTGGTAAGTCCATACACTTACTAAAATTGTGTTTATATTGTGATATTTATTTATTCATCCACAATATGTTGTGTATGGATATTAGTATAGAACAATTACTCTCCTGTGTCAATCAACACTCTCTACAGTAATCTGTTAAATTTTTTATATAAAAGCTACAATTCTTCTAAAATTACTGTTGAAAATAATTACTCAAAAAAAGAAGATACCATATCTAGTATCTCCCTTTGAAATTCACTCTATTTAATTTTACTGATCATCTTTTGGAACTTGTGGTTTCTGCTTCCAACATTTTACACCAACATAACCGCCTGCTGCAGATACTACAATAATTACAGCAAATACCATAAGGTACGATAATACCATTCTGAAAAATTCTATCAAATTAGCCATAATGCATCCCTTTCCATCAAATTTACTGAATAATTATATTATTATCATAACACTTCTGCTACTACATCGTCAAGAAGTGAATTTCCATCTGCCGCAGTTGTAGCAAGTTTATCGCATCTTTCGTTCTCCGGATGACCTGCATGTCCTTTAACCCATGTAAATTTGACCTGATGAGGTGATTTTGCACGAAGCAGGCGTTTCCACAGATCAACATTTTTGACCGGATTGTTGTTGCTGCCTTTCCAGTTCCTGCGTAACCAGCCATCTACCCAGTGTTGATTGAACGCATCTGTTACATACTTGGAATCCGATATTACTTCTACCTCACATGGTCTGGTCAATGCTTCGAGACCGGTAATTACTGCCATTAATTCCATACGATTATTGGTTGTCTTTTTATATCCGGCACTATATTCTCTTTCATGAAGTTCTCCTCTGGAATCAACATACTGAAGTACGACACCATAGCCACCTGGACCTTCCGGATTACCTCTTGCAGCTCCATCTGTGAATACTTTAACGAACATATTGTTCCTCCCATTGTCCTGAATGTATAAAATTCTCTGCCATATTTTGAGCCTGATTTGTAATTTCTTTTGAAAATCCAATAACTTCCAATAATTTGATGGCATTTCTGCTTTGTGCTCTGCCATTCATCAGTCGGTATGAAAACAATACATCTTTGTCTTTTACTTCTTCTTCAAAATGATAATTATCATAATCGGCTTCCAGCAGATGTGTCAATTCCACATCATGTGTTGCTGCAAAACAGTACACTCCCTTTTGACTAAGCTGATGCAATATCTGAGCTGATGCTGCAATACGTTCTATCGTATTGGTTCCACGAAGTACTTCATCCACAAAACACAGTAAAGGCTTGTCGGTATCCTGCAAAGCCGCATCCATGATCCTTTTCAATGATTTGATTTCTACGATATAATAGCTCTCGCCACCGTCAAGATTATCGCGCAGTGCCATAGATGAATAGATACGGTAACAGTTTCCCTGATATCTGTGTGCTGCACATGTATGGATCGTCTGTGCCAGAATCGCATTAACAGCAGTCATCTTAAGGAAAGTAGATTTACCGGATGCATTTGAACCGGTGATCAACATTCCGCGTTTCTGGTAAAATGAATTTGCTACCGCATCCTCTATAGAGGGATGATAACCTTCTTCTATCCTTAATGCGGTCTGCGCATCATCAGTAAGTTCAGGTACACACCAGTAGGATAAACCGGCACGAAATGCACCGATTGCAATAACAGCATCCAGATAGCCAATATACTGTGCCAAAGCCTCTATCTGTACTGTGTGTTCACGAACAAGTTTTAACATACGGTTAAATTGAATAATATCCACATGTGTCAACATTTTAAAATAATCAACGATCAATTCTGCCGGATTCCCACTGGATGCATTCATTTGAAACACCAGGTGAGAGCTTTTATGCAAAGCATTTAACGCCTGAACTTTATCTGTCAGTTCTTCTCTGTATTTTATCATTCCGGACATTGGTTCTTTTAAAATAGTTTCTGCACATTCAAGCATTCTTATAATATAAGCAAAACTTGTCAAATATGGAAGTGCTGTATTTTTCTCTTTCAAATATGTCACTATATTAATACATGATACTACGATCAGAGCAAAGATTCCCAGACTGGATGAAGCTCCGATCAGTACAATAGAAACGATAAATGCAATAATTCCTATTATATGTCCTGTGTTATTTCTTTGTCCCAGATTGTCGAGGAAATTCAAATAATCATACAGTGAAAACCGCCCGGTATTTCCCAATTCATGCAATATCATCTGCATACGTATACGATCATCTGTATTATTCTGTAAATACTGAATATCTTCTTCCAGACTATTCACATCATCTGCATGAAGGGCTGGAAACCTGAGCATATTATATAAATATTCCGCACCTGAAGATGACTGTGTATGATTCATCCTGGCAAAAATACCATCCATATTCAAATCATTCCATGTAATATCATCCAGATAAAAAGATATATCCTCATCTTCTGTTTTCTTCAGAAAAAGGCGTGAAATTGTCTTCATCTGTTCCGGTGTATAACTCTTAATTTCATACTTTCCATAATCATGCAGTAAATGTTCTCTGTATTTCTGCTTCTGTCTTTTTTCTTCAATCGCGCCACGAATCATGCAATACAGCACAACCACAAATATCAGAGCAAATAATATTATGAATTCCATAGAATCACCTAAAGATTAGATGGTCCAAAGCCATATGGCAGCATCTCTTCCAGAGTTTTATCAAGATACTCGTCCTCTGAAATGGCTGTAATAACTCTGAACGTCTTAGGATCACAAAATTCCATCATTACCTGTCTGCATACACCACATGGATATGCATAGTTATCCGGTAATTCTCCTTTTCCACCTACAATCGCAATTGCTGCAAATTCACGCTCACCTTCGCTCACTGCTTTGAAAAAAGCTGTACGTTCGGCACAGTTGGTAGGTGTATAACCTGCATTTTCTATATTGCAGCCTTTATATACTTTACCTTCTTTTGTAAGAAGTGCCGCACCAACCTTAAATCCTGAGTAAGGTACATATGCAGCTTTCCTTGCCTCAAGTGCCAGTCTGATTAATTCTTTATTATCCATTATGATCATGCCTTTCCTATTCTGTTATTTATCCATCTTTTGAATTGTTTTGGTCACAAGTTCTGTAAACATCGGAGCCACTTTATCTGCTGCTTCCTGAACCTCCTTATGTGAAAGAGGGGTCGGATTCATACCGGCAGCCAGATTACAGATACAGGAAATCCCACAAATTCGGAGTCCGCAATGATTTGCAGCAATTGCCTCTACAACAGTGCTCATACCAACAGCATCTGCATAATCAGCCAGCATACGGATCTCTGCCGGTGACTCATACGCCGGACCTGAGAGTTGCACATAAATGCCTTCCTGTAACTCAATATTACTTTCTTTTGCAGTTATTCTGATAATATCCTGTAGTTCCAGATCATATACATGACTCATATCAGGGAATCTGGTTCCGAGTTCATCAATGTTGGGTCCAACTAACGGATTGGGCACGAACGTTCCTATATGATCTGTGATCATCATAAGATCACCTGCATGAAACTTTTTATTCATTCCTCCGGCAGCATTTGTGAGAAACAAAATCTCAGCACCTAACAATTTCATAAGCCTTGCAGGGAGGACAACATCTGAAATAGGATATCCTTCATAAAAGTGAACGCGTCCCTTCATACATACAACAGGAACTTCTCCCACATAACCGAAAATAAATTTTCCTGCATGTCCTACTACGGTAGATACCGGGAATCCTTCGATATCGCTGTAATTGATTTCTTTTACAACCTTAATATTATCCGCATAATCTCCCAGACCGGAACCTAATACCAAAGCTACCTTGGGTACAAAATCTGTCTTACTCCTTACACTTTTGTAGCAACTCATCAGCTTATCATATACTTCGCTCACATTAATCACCATGCCTTTCAGTAACTTTTAACATAAACACATTTATTCTCTATTGTACAAGTATAACATATTCCCTATAAAAAAGCCACTATTCATCAATTTGAAAGAATAGAAGAGCATGGAAACAACTTTAAAAGTTCTCCATGCCCTGTTCTTTTAGCTGCCAACAAATTAAATAATAATACACACCATGCCGCCATTGGAATCATTTACTATTTTCTGCATTGTATCCTGCAGTTTGATCTGGCTTTCTTCCCCTATCATGGCGATTTTACCAGTTATTCCATCGTGTACAAGCTGCTCTATCGTTTTTCCAAAAATATTGGTTTCCCATATACCTTCTTTGGAAGTTTCTGCATCGGAAATATATCTGATCAAATCCTGTGCCTGTTGCTGCGTACCTACAATAGGAGCTATTTCTGTTTCAATATTCGCCTTGATCATATGAATTGACGGGCTCTGCGCTTTGATCTTCACTCCATATTTATTCCCATGTTTGATAACTGTTGGCGTATCCAGCATAATTTCCTCTCTATCCGGTGTAACTACTCCATACCCTTTCTGACGGACACTTTCCAGTGCATTCAGAACTTTGCTGTATTCACGTTTCATTTCTGCCAAGGTCATCAATAATTGCATCAGTTGATATTCTCCGGTGATATTTTCACCGGTCATACTACTTAACATCTCGTAATAGTATCTGTTATCAGCTTCCAGTTGAAATGCAGCCGTTCCTTCTGCTATATTGATGTGATCAAACTTACACTTTCGGACATATTCACTATCTAACGACAAATCCTGCCCCAATAAGTCTCTTACAGATTCTACATGGTTCATGATTTCTCTGAGTTTTTCAATCAACTCTTCTTTCATTGGATTGGATACTGACATGATATCCATCCATTTTGGAGTATAGAATTCCACAACAGACAAAGGGAATTCATACATTACCTGTTCTAATACATTTATGATATCTTCTTTTTTTAGCTGGTCAATATTTACAGGCATTGCTTTGATCTTATATTTCTTTTCCAGTTCAGCAGCTGTATCTTTGGCTTCTTCACTATAGGGTCTTGATGTATTGACCAGAACAATGAATGGTTTTCCCAGACGTTTTAATTCTGCAATTGTCTGTTCTTCCGCATTTCTGTATGCCTCTCTTGGAAGTTCTCCGAAACTGCCATCCGTTGTTACAACGATTCCTATTGTTGAATGATCCTGGATCACCTTTCTTGTTCCTATCTGTGCTGCCTGTGTAAAAGGAATTTCTTCTTTAAACCATGGTGTCTTCACCATACGTTCTGTATCCTCTTCCATGTGTCCGGTAGCTCCTTCTACCATATAGCCAACGCAGTCGATCAGACGTACTTTTACTTTGGCAGTGTCATTAATCGCGATTTCAACTGCTTCTTTGGGAATAAATTTAGGCTCAGTGGTAGTTATTGTCCTGCCTCCACTGCTTTGCGGTAATTCATCCATTGCTCTGGTCCGATCATGTTCATTCTCTATCCTGGGAATCACCATGATATCCATAAATCGTTTAATAAATGTGGATTTTCCTGTTCTGACAGGTCCTACGACTCCTATGTATATTTCTCCACCTGTTCTCTGACTAATGTCCTTGTATAAATTAAACTCCTGATTTTCCTCAAGATAGCTCATGATAAAACATTCCTCAAGTCCTTTGATTTCAGTATATGAATGTGTCCATATTTAATATGACAAAAGGACACAAAGATTTAATCTTTGTGTCCCTCATTATTGTTACTATATGGTTTTCTATCTCCATACGTTTTGGGTTTACTATAAGTATTTTTTTCACTGTATGGTCTTTTGGCTCCATAGGATCTTTTATCACTGTATGATTTCCTATCCTCGTAATTCTTACGTTCACCATAGGGTTTTCTATTTCCATAGGAACTTTTTTCGCCATAGGGTTTTCTGTCTTCATACGAACGTTTCTCACCATAAGGTCTTCCGTCTTCGTATGGACGTTTCTCACCATAAGACTTTCTGTCTTCATATGGACGTTTCTCACCATAAGGCTTTCTGTCTTCATATGGACGTTTCTCACCATAAGGCCTTCTGTCCTCATAATGTTTTCTGCCCTGGGGTGTACCCTGTGCACCGCTTTCATCGGTTCCTCTGTACACAGGTCTGTGTCCAAATGTTTTCCTGGCAAAGTTATTTTTACGACGTTCCCGAAGTGCCTGCTTTCTCGCATCTTCAGCACGTTTTAAATCTCTTGCTGTTACTTCTTCCTGATTATAGATATGGAGAAGTTCAGGTTTGCTGATTCTTACGTAGTTAGGGTATGCTGTATATTTCATGTGACATTTATTACATGCAAAACAGTTCAATGTCTCATCTTCCGTAACGCTGGTACGCAAAACCAGTCCGTATTTAACCACGCCCTCGCAGCCTTCCCTGATACATTTATTGATACGTTTATCATAAACGTAAATAATGTCATCATCCTTTAATGTTACTTTTCTTTCAGGAACCTTTTTTTCCATTTCATTTTTCCTCTCTTTTACATGGAATACAGCTTTATGTCTGCAAAATTACTTATATTATCATCATTTGTCTATCCTGTTAGACATGAATCCCCATGCTCTTATTTTGTGATCAATTCCAATCCTGATGTTCTATTTTTTTATCGCGGATCATCAGATCTTTTACTGCTGTTGCTGCTGATTTTCCATCAAAAAGCACTTCATTGACCTGCTCTATAATTGGTAATTCAACATGATATTTAGCAGCCAGTTCCTTGGCAGCTTTAGCTGAATAAACACCCTCTACTACCATCTTGACCTCTGCCATAGCTTCTTCCATGGATTTGCCCTGCCCGATCAAAATACCGGCACGGCGGTTTCTGGAATGCATACTGGCGCAGGTAACGATCAGATCACCTATCCCGGATAAGCCACAGAATGTTTCAAATTTACCGCCCATAGCTGTACCAAGTCTGGCTATTTCTGTAATACCTCTGGTGATCAGGGCTGCCTTCGTATTATCTCCATATCCTAAACCATCAGCAATGCCTGCTGCAAGTGCCACTACATTTTTTAGAGCAGCCCCCAGTTCTATGCCCAGAACATCCGGGCTGATGTATACACGAAATACATCACTCATAAAGATATTCTGGATGTACTCTGCTGTTTCTTTTGTTCTGGCACCCACTACGATTGTAGTCGGAATTCCTCTGCCAACCTCCTCTGCATGAGAAGGACCGGAAAGAACTGCTACATTAGCCTGTGGAATTTCCTCCTCTATAATCTGGGAAAGAGTCATCAATGTATGTTCTTCAATGCCTTTTGCAACATTAACAATAATCTGACCATCAGCAACATACTGCTTCATATTATGAGAAGTGCTTCTGGTATAAGGAGAAGGAACTGCGAGCACCAGAATATCCTTACCTGCGATTGCTTCCTTCATAGATGTGGTAAATTCCATATCTTCCGCCAGCTTTACACCTGGAAGCTTATCTTTATGCTCATGTTCTGTCTTTAACATATTGATCTCATCTTCCAGAATCGACCATACCGTAATCTGATGTCCATTATTATGCAGTAAAACTGACAACGCAATACCCCAGCTTCCTGCTCCTATAATACCAATTTTTGCCATTTTATTCTCCATTTCTGCCTACATGTGCAAGCTGTTGAAGATTTTACTCTTCATTCTTTTTTGATAAATATGTCTTGCGTTCTGTTTTATGTATCAATCTGCCTATATTTGCTCTGTGTTCCCAGAAAGCAAGGATAGCCAGCAAAACAGTCACAACATAAAGTTCGATCAATGCGCCCTGAGACATGCCAAAAATACCCATCTGCCCAAAGATCACCATTTCTGCGATCAGAACGATCTGAACCAGAAGCGAACCAAGAGAAACATAGTGTGTAATAAAGAAAGTACCAAAGAAGGTAATGATCTCCGGTAATATCATATACGGATGAAAGAAAATGATCAGCCCTGCTGTACAGGCAATGCCCTTTCCACCCTTAAAATGAAGATAGAACGGGAAATTATGCCCCAGTATTGCTCCAGCGCCTGTATACAGTGCCAGTAACGGAAGAATGTCACTGTAAGTGTTTCTAAACAGAAAACGTACCAGTGTCATGGCAAGACCGGTTTTCATAATGTCACAGAAAAGTACGATTGCGCCTGCCTTCTTACCCATGACGCGCAACGTATTCGTAGTTCCTGCATTTCCACTTCCATGCTTTCTGATATCAATTCCCTTCATCCTGCCATAGATATAAGAAGTCTGGAATAATCCAAAAATATAACCAATCAAGACACAAATTACACGAACCATCGCTATTTGTCTTCCTTTCTTTCTCTTATGATGAATTTCAATGATGTACCGCGGAAACCAAACGCTTCTCGTATTTTATTCTCCAGATATCTTGTATAGGAGAAATGCATCAGTTCTTTGTCATTTACGAACACAACAAAAGTAGGCGGCTTCACGCCAACCTGTGTCGTGTAGAATATCTTCAGACGTTTTCCCTTATCTGATGGTGGCTGCTGTAATGCAACGGCTTCTGTCACGATCTCATTTACAACACCCGTTGCAATACGAAGTGACTGATTCTCAATGACCATATCGATCGTTTCAAACAGCTTATTCAGACGCTGACCTGTTTTGGCGGAAATAAATACGATTTCTGCATATGTCATAAAAGACAGGATATTTCTTACTTTTTCAGTAAAACGATAGATTGTCTTATCATCCTTTTCTATCGCATCCCATTTATTCACTGCGATAATGATACCCTTACCTCTATCGTGAGCGATTCCTGCGATTTTCGCATCCTGCTCTGTAACGCCCTCTTCTGCATCGATAACAAGCACAACAACATCAGCACGTTCTACAGCACTGACTGTACGAATGATCATGAATCTCTCCAATTCTTCTTTGATCTTATTCTTACGGCGAAGTCCGGCGGTATCAATGAAGATATATTCCTTCTCATTATGGATTACTTCCGTATCAATTGCATCTCTGGTCGTACCGGCGATATCTGATACGATAACGCGATTCTCACCTACCAGTTTATTGATAATAGACGACTTACCTACGTTAGGCTTACCTACGATAGCAATTCTTGGTCTGTCATCTTCTTCTTCAGTGAAGTCCTCTTCGTTAAACAATGCAGTTACAGCATCCAGCATTTCACCAAGTCCCAGACGGTTTGCAGCAGAAACAGGTATCGGATCACCAATACCAAGGTTATAAAACTCATATACATCTGCCTCATATTTTGAAAAGCTGTCTACTTTATTAACTACCAGAATCACCGGTTTGTGGCTTCTTCTGAGCATGTCTGCTACTTTGGCATCAGCATCTACAAGACCCTGCTTCACATCTACCAGGAAAAGGATGACGTCTGCTGTTGCAACAGCAATCTCCGCCTGTTCGCGCATCTGTGAAAGGATGATATCATTACTGTCAGGTTCAATACCACCTGTATCTATTAATGTAAAATTCCAATTCAACCATTGAATATCTGCATAAATTCTATCTCTTGTAATGCCAGGAGTATCTTTGACAATGGAAATCTTCTCTCCAGCCAATGCATTGAACAATGTAGATTTACCAACGTTTGGACGTCCCACGACCGCTACGATCGGTTTCTTTTTATTATTTTCCATTTTTTCGCTCCATTTCTAATCTGATAAAATTGCTTCGATAAAATCCCGACCGCTTGATTTTACAATATCTATACGAACTTGTAAAGCCTTTTCAACGTAGTCAAGTGTATAATCATCCAGAAAAACCGGCTCCCCGATTTTTAATACATTCTGTGGCAGAAGCAGTTTTTCTCCCATATCTTTATCTTTTAACTGTGCCATGATATCCTGCCCCGTAAGAAGTCCGGATACTGTGATCATTTCACCGAAAAAGTCATTCCGGATAGCAATGACATCAATTTGTAACCCCTCATAACGTTCTTCCATCTGCTGTGCCATCTGCCTGATGAAACGATAGGCGAGACGTCCGGTAGCAAGTGTTATGTGTTTCGGTCTTGCTTTTCTGTCATTTATACGATCTTCTTCCATAGCCTCGGCAAATTCATCCAACAAAAGTCTCAGCATACCAACGCCATTCTCCAACTGCAGGTAACCGTCATAATGTTCCTCTGTGGGAAGTTCTTTGTCGGCGAGAATATACCATTCATCACTGGCATGCACAAAGTGTGTGCCATGTACGGGATATATCTTATCCTGCCAGCCATGAATGATACTAAGAACTTCTCTGGCGTCTTCTTTCGTAAAAGGCTCGAGCGGATACAGCCCTTCTCTGTACTTGGATAACCCTACAGGAACCACCGATACACTTTCCAGATTGGGAAGATACGCTGACAGATCACGGATACTTCTGTCAAGCTCTGCCCCGTCATTTACTCCCTTGCACAGTACAATCTGACCATTCATAATAATACCCGCCTTTGCAAGTTTCCATGCTTTCTCCAATGCCTGTCCTGCGAAACGGTTGTTAAGCATCCTGCAACGAAGTTCCGGATTGGTCGTCTGGAAAGATACGTTGATCGGTGACAGATTATAGCGGATGATTCTGTCCACATCTTCATCTGACATATTCGTTAATGTAACATAATTGCCCTGCAGGAAAGAGAGTCTGGAATCATCATCTTTAAAATACAGCGTTTCTCTCATGCCCTTTGGCATCTGATCTATAAAACAAAAAATACATTTGTTATGGCAGGATCTGTAATCATCCATTAATCCATTTTCAAATGTAACACCCAGATCCTCATCATAGCCCTTGTCGATTTCCAGAAGCCATTCTTCACCTGATGGTTTACGTACAAGGATTTCTATATATTCATCCTGTGTATAATATTGATAATCAAAAATATCTTCTATTTTATGTCCATTGATTTCAAGAAGAGCGTCACCTGGTGTAATTTCCATCTCCTCTGCGATGCTGCCAGAAAGCACCTTCTCAACAATGTGTTCGTTCTTTTTCTTCATTTTGTTAAATTCCTATCATTTTAGTTATGGGCAGTAGCACGCTTACTACGCAGTGCACGCTCGAAAAAACTTCGTTTTTCCTCGCTGTCGGGCTTCGCCCTATCACGCCCAAAAGAACAACCCATGTCTGCAAGCAGCCATGTCCGTTCTTATTGGCTGTGGCACGCTTACTACGCAGTGCACGCTCGAAAAAACTTCGTTTTCCCTCGCTGTCGGGCTTCGCCCTATCACGCCCAAAAGAACAG